>Ga0255168_1000054_pt1 | contig 54292 bp, 48 predicted proteins | sample Atl_Miss_RepB_8d_FD_183629 | JGI IMG/M metagenome (GOLD analysis project Ga0255168, IMG submission 183629) | Freshwater microbial communities from Altamaha River, Georgia, United States - Atl_Miss_RepB_8d | ecosystem: Environmental > Aquatic > Freshwater > River | place: USA: Georgia | collected... | reverse complement strand
ATAAAGCTCTGCCCGCCAAAGCCGGGATTCACGCTCATGGCCAGCACCAGATCAACCTCGCCCAGCACGGGCTCAATCACGCTGGCTGGGGTGGCAGGGTTCAGCGCGACGCCGCACTTGATGCCTTGCGCCTTGATGAGTTGCAGCGTGCGGTGCAGATGCGGCCCGGCTTCCGGGTGCACGGTCAGAATATCCGCGCCAGCGGCGGCAAAAGCGGGGATCAGGCCATCAACCGGGCTGATCATCAGATGCACGTCAAAGGTCTTGCGGGTATGGGGGCGCAGCGCCTTGATAACAGCCGGGCCAATGGTCAGATTGGGGACAAAATGGCCGTCCATCACATCGATATGGATAAAATCAGCGCCAGCGGAATCCACCGCGCGCACTTCATCGCCCAGCCGCGCAAAGTCGGCTGACAGAATGGATGGGGCAAGGCGCAGGGGCAGGCGTGGCATATCCGTTTCACTCTAACTCGACTCGGCATATCCGGCAAGGTGCGTCCTTGATTTTCAATGAGTTGTAATTGAAAATGCAGACGGATTTTTAAAAACATCCGTTTAATGCCCTGAAGTTAAAGGGCTTGCTGGCAACATGCCCGGATAGGTTGGCCTTGCCAAGGTCAACTTGACGTGGCTGATATGGAAAGCCGATTAAGGGGGCCGGGGAAGTGATATCCTTTATCAAAGCCATACGTCAGCTGACCTTGGTCCATTGGGTTGCGCTGACGTTGTGTCTGCTGGTGAGCGCCGCCGTGCTCAACCCGATCAATCGGGCTGACATGCTGGCCGCAGGGGTTCACAAGGCGAATGACCTGCTGGCCTATCGTGCGGCGGTCCTGTTGGCGCAGACGGGAGACTCTCCGTATGACATGGCGGGAATGGAGCGCTACCAGACGCCGCCGTTTGTTTCCTATTATATCTATCCGCCGCCGGCCTTGCTGTTCTTCATCCCGTTTGCGCAAGGGGGAGATGAGCTAGCCACAGCACTGGCGCATGACGTTAATGTGGTTCTGCTCGCTCTCTTGATAACAGGGGTGGGCGCGTTTATTGCGTGTCTGAGCGGGTCACTGCTGTGTGCGGCTATTGCTGTCTTGCTGCTTTTGAAAAGCCAGGCTGTTTTGTCAGCTTTGTTGTGCGGGCAGGTGACAGGTCTGATCGGGCTCGGCACCTTGATGTTTTTATGGGGCCTACGCGGGCAGCACAATGGATTGCTGGCAGTTGGGGCTGTCCTGGCCGGGGTGTTCAAGGTGACGCCGGGGGTTATCGCGCTGTTGCTGTTGCTCCGGCGCTATCGGGGGGCTCTCGTCTGGCTGGTGGTGTTTACGTTGGCGCTATGCGGGCTGACATGGCTGATTTTCCCACATGATATTTGGGGGCAGTGGTTGCTGACAGTGGCGCAGAAAGGTTATGGCCAGCAAGTTGTGGCGCAGCCACGCTGGCCGCTGGGTGAGCCTTATAATATGGGGCTTAACGCAGCTGTTTCGCGCTTGCTATCGCCAACGCCGCATTATTGGCCGGTGCCGCCCATTCTGGCGCCGGATCTGGTCAAGCCGCTGACATATGCGGCCTCGCTGCTCATATTCGCTCTGGCTTTATGGATCAGTTATGTGGCGCGCGCGGTGCCGTTGGTTGGGGCGGCGCTGTTGTTGTGGTGCTCATTTATTCTTAGTCCCTTGTGCTGGATCTATAATTTTTTGTTTGCGGTGCCAGCGGCCGCTTATTTCATGGCGCTGTGGTGGCGTCGCCGGCAATGGCTGCCTCTTGTATTCATGCTGGGCGGGTTTGTGGCGATTGATGAGTTTGGCTTTATGCTGGCGCGCTCGCCGGTGTGGGCGTGCTTGCCGTTTGCAGTCTATCTGGTCGTTGGAGCCTTGTTTATGCGTAGTGGCTATGTATGCGGTCGTGAGGCGGCGGATACAGCCACTGCCGCCTCAGCGTGACTCTGAGTTGATCTTCTTTTGCTGCCGCCCTGCCTATGATTTAGCCGCATGTATGGGCGCAGCTGATATTTCCTTATAATATCAGCCGCTTAATGGGTGGGCAGGCTGGCCGTTGATACAGGCGACTTGTTAGAAATGCTGGCGAGCCAGCCATTTATCAGATATACGAAAGAGAAGAGACCCCGGTGCTCAGCTGGCCCGTCGCGCATGGCGCGACAAACCTAGGAGCGGCGGGGGTATATATAGTTTAGGGACCCGTAGCTCAGCTGGCCCGTCGCGCATGGCGCGACAAACCTAGGAGCGGCGGGGGTATATATAGTTTAGGGACCCGTAGCTCAGCTGGATAGAGCGTCGCCCTCCGAAGGCGAAGGTCGCACGTTCGAATCGTGTCGGGTCCGCCATCTCCATCCCCTTTCGCAACATCTCATTTATCTAGAAACTGCCGCCCCATGTGAAACGGGATTTATCCCGCTTTTTTAGTGGGTTGATCCTGTATTCTCATGCAGCAGGCCATCTCGGTGTATGGTATAATGACCTATTGGTCATGTGATGACGCAAAAGGGATAATTCTTGTGCTGATTTCGCGTACAGGTTGTAATGCTGACGGCAGGTGGCTGTGTCCAGTCTGATTTGGCAATACGCAATTTCACCCGAGCTGATTGAGAAGATTCAGGTCTGCAGTTCCATCAGCGAGATGGAGCAGCTGGTCAGTGTCTTGCTGGCTGATCTTGGATTTAAAATGGCGACCTATCACCTGCTGCGTGTGAATGGCCATGGGGACCGCTTGCTCACTTTCTTTTCCAGTTATCCGGATGAGTGGCTGCATCGTTATATTGAAAAGGGTTATCTGTTTCACGATGTGGTGCATGAGCGCTCGCGTAAATCAGTCATGCCGTTTTCGTGGCAGGAGTGCCAGCAGCGCGAGATCAGTACGGTGGCCGGGCGCGTTTTTGATGAAGCGCGCGCGTTTGATATCCGCGATGGCTTTTCGGTGCCCATCCATGGGCCCAAGGCCTTTGCCGTGTTTTCGGCGGTGGCGCAGGGCAGTGCACAGGAGCGCAAATCATCCATTGAGCTTGGGCGCGGCGCGCTCACCCAATTAGGCCTCGCCATTCACGAGCGGGCGCTGGTGTTGCTGGCTGATGAGATCGAAAAAAATTCCCGCATTTCGCCACGTCTGTCGCCGCGTGAAATTGAGTGCCTCAAATGGGTCGCAGCAGGCAAAAACACTCCGGATATAGCGGAGATTTTGCATATCTCGGACAAGACAGTTGTGACGCATATTCAATCAGTTATGCGCAAGCTCAACGCGCAGACGCGCACGCACGCCGTGATCAAGGCTGTCTCACTGGGTCTCATTCCGCTTGAATGAGGGAAAAATCCCGGTATCTCCTTAATCTGTCGGAGTGTAACGCGTGGGGAAAAAGAACATTGTGCATCCGCCGCGTCGCAGGGGCGCGGCAGTCAAAAAGGGCAGGATATTTGCCCAGAAGTTTCGCCAGTCAACAGGACGCACCGTGGACGCTGACATTCTGACCGCCTGGAGCCGCAAACAATTCACCATGATGGAAGCCTGTGTGCGCAGTCCGGGTGAGCGCCTCACGCATCTGCGCTCACTGGTGGGGCTCACATTGGAGCAGGCCTCCAAAATCAGCGAGATTTCGCGCAGTGAATTATGCCGGATCGAAAATGGTGAGCGTAAACTCACCGAGGTGCATATCACGCGGCTGGCCAAGTTATTCCGCATGCCGGTCAATCAGCTGCAGGAGATTTTAGCGTATCAGGTAGCTGAGCAGACGCTCTATCGTGCGCCTGTAGAAAAAACTGAAACTGAAACCGGCAAGAACCAGTCCGGTCAGCTGACCTTGCCGGTGTTGACGGTGGCAGCCCTGCAGGCTGGCCATATGAAGGGCGCTTATGCGCGCCGTCTGCTCACCATCCCTGACCCCGGCACGCTGTCGGCGCAGGCCTATGCTGTGGAGCTGGGCGCTTCGGCTGACAGCTGGCTGCCACCGCATACGCTGGTCATTGCTGATCCTGATAAAATGGTACGCACGGGCGAGTTGGTCCTCAACACGGCCACTTATGAGCCGCTAATCGTGCGTCTGGAGCGCGGCGCTGATATGAGCCTGTCTGGTGTGTCCAGCACCCAGCGTGTGAGCTTTGCCGCGACTGTGACGCTGCGCCAGTTTCATAAAATTGCGGCGCTGCTGCCCGCACCTGAGTTTGTCAGTTTTGGCCAGGTGCCTGAAGCGGTGTAATGGAATAGCAGCCTAGTCTTTGCGGGCCTGCGCAAACAGCCAATCCCACATAGCGGGCGATGTATAAACATAATTCCAGACATCATGCCCAACGCCGGGATATTCCGTGTAAGTGACAGGCTTACCCGCTTGTTGAAGTGCAGCCACTAGCTCACGCGGTGGGGGAATGGTGGTGTCACGCGCGCCATGCGTTATGTAAAGTGGCACCTGCGGGAAGTGGGCAGCATCTTGCACAGGCCAGGTACCGCATAAGACCAAAGCGGCGGCAAACACATCCGGATGTTGCAAAACCATGCCGAGGGCGCCAATGCCACCGAGAGAATAGCCGCTGACATAGATACGCCTGGTATCAACAGTGTAGGCCTGTTCAACCTCTTGTATGGCTTGCAGGGCGAGCGTGGCTGCGGCTGGCGCCGTGGGGGCTTGGCCGGCAGGTTCGGTCCAGACCATGTCGGCCGGAGCAATGGGGACGAGAACAAAGGCCGGATGCGTCTGGCTGATGCCACGCGTCAGGTAATAGGCGCCGCCATACATGTGCCGGCTGCTGCCATGTAACAGCAGGACCAGTGGATATGTGCGGGTGGGGTCGTAATGTTCGGGTACATACAGGTAATATTTGAAGGCATACGGCCAGCTGGAAGTGGTGGTGATGATTTCCTGATAGCGGGAGGTCATGCTCTGCATGGGCGGCGCAGCCGGAAAGCCGGATAATTGCCCACGCGCCTGTTGCTGCCGCTGCAGCTGTTGATCTTGATGCAGGATATATCCGCCACTACTGCCAATCAGGATCAGGCCAACAAGCAGAAGGCTAGCGCGTAAGTTCATGCCGGCCATGTTATGACAAAACCCGGCCAATGACTGTCAGAAAATAATGGCGGTGTGTGCAGTCTACCTCGAACCTGTCTGCTGCATCAATTCCCTGCTTATCAGGGAAAATACAGGGAATTATTCACTTCCAGACAGAGTTCTGATGGTTAGAAGCATCCAATACATTGAGTTAAGCTGATATTTTGGAAGAATCCACGTTGAAATAACAGGAAATTTAATAAGGCGTATTAGGGAAATTTCTTTCTCTAACAGGGAGCGCTAATAGAATCATAAGATGCTCCATCCGAGGACCTGCGGTGAGCAGGAGTGATTCATTTTTTCTAGCTATTTTAGAATTAGCTGGCGGGTAACTAGGGAAAATTAATTTAGATTAATAGGCAAATCGGAATCCTCTCGTGAGGCAGTAGCAACCCTAACGGCCAAACCTCCTCCCCCTCAACAAAAGGGGGCGCTGACTTCAGGTTCCATGTTCTGCGATTGCTGCATTTTCCAGTAATCTAATAACCTCAAGCGGTGTCGCCGCGGTCAGTATGCCATCCGGGGGTAAAATTTGACCGGGCTGGCTTTGCAACCATATGTGTGTGCCAATGCAGGATCCCAGTGTCATTAAAACTTTCAGTTTGTCATCTACAAGTGCAACATCCTGTCGGCTATAATGCTGCTCTTGCAATATTCTGCTTACGTGGTCGCTACATTCTTTTTCGGTCTTTCGTGCACCATTCAGACAAGTATGACCGATTATCATATTTTTATTGAAGTAGGAGCCTAACCCCAAACGTTCTAGGGCTTTTATTGCCCAGCTTTCTGGTGCCTGAGTCAGGACCCCACAGCTTGTATGAATGGTCAAATTGCGGATTGCCATGACTAATTCTGGAGAGCTTGCAATAAAGTCGGGATCAAGATGCTGATAGTACCGAGAAAAAACCTCTTTTTCTTCAAGATTAAACTGTTTAACGAAAGCCATAATGCTTTCGCGCTGTCCCTTAAAGTTATCCTGTGCCAGCTGCAGAGCATTTTCAGGCTTCATGGGAATGTCAAAGTCGAGAGCTGCGGCTGCAACAGCCTTAGGGGCAAGACGGAAGAAAGCCTCGTTATGCTGGCACAATGTACCATCCAGATCCCACAAAATGAGCTTAGGGTTTGTGGCCATGGTTTTTTTGTGATTTGTAGCGAGAGGGGCTGGCTGCAGGCTGCGCCGAGACAGGTGACAGCAGAGGGCCAGCCTGCAGATTATAGCTGCGCAGAAAACTACCAGCAGTTGGATAATAATGGTGGCAGTGCTGGGCGTCGAGCTCTTCACCACGATTGCCGACCAGAATACCGATCAAACCCAACTCACGCGGATATTTGAGGTTCACGTCGCGGTCATCCACCATGATGGCGTCGTGCGGCTGCGCATCAAGGCGCTTGAGGGCGAGTGTGACCGCCGCGCTGGCGTCGTTCTTGCCAATGCCGCCCATATCCTCACTGGTGATGCGCAGATGAGGTGGAAATGCTTCGCTCAGGCCCATATGTGCCAGCGCGCGCTCGGCAAAGCGGCGACTGCTATGAGTGATCATGGCATGTTGGGCTGGACAATGCCGGATTTCATGCGCGAGCAACGGGTCCGGCGTGATGAAGTCGGGCTTGAGATTGTCATGAAAACGCAAGAACAGTTCATGCTGCGAGCGGCCACTCAGGGCGGTCAGGCGCGAAATGGTCTGTAGGGGATAGGTTGGCTGGGCAAAATTCCAAGCCTCTGCTGCACTCATGCCCAGTTGCAGGTCTTCAATGGTCTGTGCCAGCGCGTGTCGCGCCGCCGGACCAAAAGCAGGCGTATAAGGGTAGAGGGTGTTCTCCAGATCCCAGATGATGATGCGGCGCGTCTCCATGCCCGGATAATAGAATGGGCGGGCCTAGAGCGACTTGTTTTCAATCAAGTTGGGGTTTTTGCCTGATCTAACTGACTTTATTAATGTTTACAGCTGCTCGGGCAGTCGCCTTCGTGATGTGGACATTCGGTTGTGCCCGCGCGCGGACACAAGCTGGACTGGTCAGAATCACAGAAGTGGCACAGGGTAAAAGCATCGCGTAGGGAGATATGTTTCTGGTCAATATCAATGCCCATCTTGCGGATATGGGCCAGCGCGCGCGAGAAGGTTTCTGGTGTCATGCCCAGATGGCTGGCGATCATGGCTTTCTGGAACGGCAGGGTAAATTCAAGGCTGTCCGGATTTTGCTCTAAATGCAGGCGCAGCAGATAATAGCCCAGCCGCTCTACCGGCGATTTGGTTGAGATCATCTCAATCTGTTGCATGGCAGTTTTATAATGCGAGGTCACAATACGCAGCAGGTTGCTGGCAAATTGCGCATCTTTGAGCGCATGCTGGCGCACAATATCAGCCGGAATGGAAAGCAGGGATGCATTTTCCAGTGCGATGGCGGTAACCGGCGAAGGGCCGGGCATAAAGATAATCGCATCCATAAAAGTTTCACCCGGCTGCAGCAAACGCACCACGGCTTCCTGACCGTTGGTATTGATGCGGGTCGTTCTGACGCTGCCAGTTAGAACCAGATAAAGAAAATCAACCTTATCGCCATGACCTATGATTTGCTGCTGCGCGTTAAAGTGCTGGGTGCGCGCGTGCGCCAGCAGATAATCCAGACTTTGCGGGCTGAGATGGGAGAACAGATAGCTCTGCGCGGACGCGCTGCCACCGGCCTGATCGGCGCTTGCTTGTACCTGTTGGTTCAGGCGGCTGATGATGTGCTGCAGGGGGCGCGTGGTCATAATTATTTTCTGCCCTGTTCATGAGTTGATTGCAATCAATTACGTCGCACCAACAGACTGCCATATACCGCGCCAGGAAGCTCGCGAAATTTTCGTGCGGGCAAATGGAGTGTTAAATGGCTCAGGATATTACCCACTGGGAACCCGAAGATGCTACGTTCTGGCAGCAGCAGGGGGCGGCAACAGCATGGCGTACCTTGTGGATTTCAATTCCATGTCTGTTGTGTGGCTTTGCAGTCTGGATCTATTGGAGCGTCATTACCGTTCAGATGCTCAATCTGGGCTTTACTTTCAGCAAGGCAGATCTTTTTACCCTGAACTCCATCGCCGGTCTGGCTGGCGCCACGTTGCGTATCCCCAGCTCGTTCTTTGTGCGCATTGCCGGGGGGCGGAATACCATTTTTCTGACCACGGCTTTGCTGCTGATCCCTGCCATCGGCACTGGTTTTGCACTGCAAGATGTGAATACCCCGCTCTGGCAGTTCCAGCTGCTGGCGCTGTTGTGCGGCTTTGGTGGCGGCAATTTTGCCGCCTCGATGTCGAATATCAGCTTCTTTTTCCCCAAACGTATGCAAGGGTTGGCCCTTGGCCTTAATGCAGGCTTGGGTAACTTTGGGGTGACCTCCGCACAGATCCTGATTCCGCTCGTCATGACCATGGGCATCTTTGGTGGTGCGCCGATGGTGCTGAAAGGTGATTCCGGCACCCTGATTGGTAAGATTCCTGCGGGTGCTGAAACCTTCATTCACAATGCCGGTTTTGTGTGGGCCGCCATTCTGGTACCACTGGTGCTGCTGTCCTGGGTGCTGATCAGCAATATTCGCACCGAGCAGGTTTCGCCGCAGATCGGCAATCCGGTATCAGCCTTCATCAAGATCAGTGTGATGCTGGGCGTTGGCCTTGCCACCACTGTGCTGGGCCTGTGGCTGATGTTGCCAGCTAGCGCCAATGGGTCTGGTCTGGCGGTCAGCAAGTGGCTGGTATTGCCGGTTGTCATTCTCGCCACACTGGCGGTGCTGGCGGTTCTGCCAGGCCTGAGCCAGCGTGTGCGTCAGCAGTACCGGATATTCTCGCATCCGCACACCTGGATCATGACCATCATTTACACCATGACCTTTGGCTCGTTCATTGGTTATTCGGCTGCGCTGCCGCTGTCGATCAAGGTGATCTTCGGTTTCCAGCACATTGCTGACGCCAGTGGTGTATTGACCCATAACACGCCTAATCCGGTTGGCCCGTCGGCGTTGATGTATGCGTGGATCGGCCCGTTCATTGGCGCCATCATTCGTCCGGTGGGCGGCTGGCTGGCTGACAAGCTGGGCGGGGCCCGTGTCACCCAGTATATGTCCGTCCTGATGGTCGGTGCGGCGCTGGCAGCGGCACATTATATGCAGCTGGCCTATGCGTCGGCCACACCGCAGGATTTCTTTGCGCCGTTCTTCCTGTCGTTCCTGGCACTGTTCCTGACCGCCGGGATTGGCAATGGCTCCACCTTCCGCACCATTGCCGTGGTGTTTGACCGCCAGCAGGCCGGCCCGGTGCTGGGCTGGACTTCGGCCATTGCGGCCTATGGTGCCTTCATCATCCCGCTTGTTTTCGGTGAGCAGATTGAAGGTGGCACCCCGCAACATGCACTCTATGGCTTTGCCGCATTCTATGTGGTGTGCGTTGTCCTCAACTGGATGGCGTATCTGCGCCCGGCCGCCAAGTACAAGAATCCTTAAGGAGTATAAAGCATGAGCTATTTTCTCGATCGACTGATGTTCTTCAAGTATCAGCGTGAGGATTTTTCCGGTGGTCATGGGGTGACCAGTTCGGAAAACCGCAAGTGGGAAGATGCCTATCGCAACCGCTGGGCGCATGACAAGATTGTGCGCTCTACTCATGGCGTGAATTGCACCGGGTCATGCTCGTGGAAGATTTATGTCAAGAATGGCCTGATCACCTGGGAAACCCAGCAGACCGATTATCCGCGCACTCGCCCGGACATGCCCAATCATGAGCCGCGTGGCTGTGCGCGTGGTGCCAGCTATAGCTGGTATATCTACAGTGCCAACCGCCTGAAGTTCCCACTGATGCGCAAGCGGCTGCTCAAGCTGTGGCGTGAAGCGCGCAAGCAATATGACGATCCCATCAAGGCCTGGGCCTGGATCCAGTCGGATGAAGAGCGTCGCCGCGAATATCAGCAAGTGCGCGGTATGGGTGGTTTTGTGCGGGTGGGCTGGGATGAAGCAAACGAGCTGATTGCCGCGGCCAACATTCATACTATCAAGGCGCATGGGCCTGACCGCATCATCGGGTTCTCGCCGATTCCGGCCATGTCGATGGTCTCGTATGCCGCCGGCTCGCGCTATCTCTCGCTGCTTGGCGGCGTATGCATGAGCTTCTATGATTGGTATTGTGATCTGCCGCCCGCCTCACCGCAGACCTGGGGTGAACAGACAGACGTGCCAGAGAGTGCCGACTGGTATAATTCAGGCTTTATCATCATGTGGGGCTCTAACGTACCGCAGACGCGTACGCCCGATGCCCACTTCATGACCGAGGCGCGCTACAAGGGCACGCAGGTTGTCACGATTACACCGGACTTCTCGGAAGCCTCCAAGTTCGGCGATATCTGGCTTAATCCCAAGCAGGGCACCGATGCCGCGCTGGGCATGGCCATGGGTCATGTCATTCTCAAGGAATTCCATCTTGAGAATGTCGATCCCTATTTCGATGATTATTGCCGCACCTATACCGACATGCCATTTTTGGTGCGTCTGGAAGAAAAAGACGGGGCATTGGTGCCGGGCCGCATGCTGCGTGCTAGTGACTTTGCTGACGGTTTGGGTGAAACCAATAATCCCGACTGGAAAACGGTTGCGCTTGATGAGATCAGCGGCAATCCGGTTGTGCCGGATGGCAGCATCGGGCACCGCTGGGGTGAAAAGGGCAAGTGGAATATTGCGCCCTCTGACCGTTACCGCTTGCGCAAGACACTAGCTGGCGCGCAGGACGAAAATGCCGCTGTGGCCTTCCCGTATTTCGGCCATATCCAGCATGAGCATTTCAATCATAATCCGCAGGACGAGATCCAGCTGCGCCATGTGCCGGCCCGCCGCGTCCAGACCAAGGATGGCAGCATTCTGGTCGCCACGGTGTTTGACCTGCTGTGCGCCAATTATGGCATTGATCGCAAACTGGGCGGCGGCCATGTGGCCACCAGTTATGACGACAATGTTGCCTACACCCCGGCCTGGCAGGAAAGCATTACCGGCGTGCCGCGCGATCAGGTCATTCGGGTAGCGCGCAGTTTTGCCCGTAACGCCAGCAAGACCAAGGGCAAGTCGATGATCATCATCGGCGCGGCCATGAACCACTGGTACCATATGGACATGAACTACCGGGCCTGTATCAACATGCTGGTGTTCTGCGGCTGCATCGGTCAGTCCGGTGGCGGCTGGGCCCATTATGTCGGCCAGGAAAAGCTGCGCCCGCAAACCGGCTGGGTGCCGCTTGCCTTCGCTACTGACTGGCTGCGTCCGCCGCGCCAGCAGAACAGCACCTCGTTCTTCTATGCGCATACCGACCAGTGGCGCTATGAAACACTCACGCCCGACAGCATGCTGGCGCCCTATGCCGATCGCAGCCGCTGGCAGGGCAGTCTGATCGACTGCAACATTCGCGCCGAACGTATGGGGTGGTTACCATCCGCCCCGCAGCTGCAAACCAATCCGCTGCGTGTCGTGCGTGATGCACAGGCACAGGGCAAGGACCCGGTTGCCTATGCGGTTGAATCCCTCAAGAACGGCACGCTGCGCATGTCGTGTGAAGACCCGGATCATCCGGATAACTGGCCGCGTAACATGTTTGTCTGGCGCTCCAATCTGCTGGGCTCCAGCGGCAAGGGCCATGAATATTTCCTGCGTCACCTGCTGGGCACCCGTCATGGCGTGCAGGGCAAGGATCTGGGCGTTGAGGGCAAGAAGGCCAATCTGGAAGCGGTTTGGCATGACCAGGCGCCGGAGGGCAAGCTGGACTTGCTGGTCACGCTGGATTTCCGCATGTCGACCACCTGCGTCTATTCAGACATCGTGCTGCCCACGGCCAGCTGGTACGAAAAGAACGACCTTAATACATCAGATATGCATCCGTTCATCCATCCGCTGTCTGAGGCGGTCGCGCCGGTCTGGCAGAGTCGCACTGACTGGGACATCTATAAAGGTCTGGCCAAGAAAGTCTCTGAGCTGTCTGATGGGCATCTGGGCGTTGAGCAGGAGCTGGTGCTAGCCCCGATCCAGCATGATACAGCAGCCGAACTGGCCCAGCCACTGGATGTAAAGGACTGGAAGAAGGGTGAATGTGAAGCCCTGCCGGGTGTCACCATGCCGTCCATGAAAGTGGTAGAACGTGACTATCCCAACCTCTATAAGCGCTTTACCACGCTCGGCCCGCTCCTTGAAAAGCTGGGCAATGGCGGTAAGGGTATCGGCTGGAATACGGATCACGAAGTGCAGTTCCTGCGCCAGCTCAATGGTGAGGAAGAGGGTAGGGCCCGTATCAATACGGATATCGATGCCTGCGAAGTCATCCTGTCTCTGGCACCGGAAACCAATGGCGAAGTAGCGGTTAAGTCGTGGCAGGCGCTGGGTGAGTTTACTGGCCGTGACCATACCCATCTGGCGCGCGCCAAGGAAGACGAGAAAATCCGCTTCCGCGACATTCAGGCCCAGCCGCGCAAGATCATTTCCTCGCCTACCTGGAGCGGGATTGAATCCGAGCATGTCAGCTACAATGCGGGCTATACCAACGTGCACGAGTTCATTCCATGGCGCACGCTAACCGGCCGTCAGCAGCTCTATCAGGATCACCCGTGGATGCGTGATTTTGGCGAAGCGCTGGTGACGTACAAGCCGCCGGTTGATACCCAGACACTGGCCGCCATGCAGGGGGTGAAGGATAATGGCAATCCGGCCATTGCCCTCAACTTCATTACGCCGCACCAGAAATGGGGTATCCACTCCACCTATTCCGACAATCTGCACATGCTCACGCTCTCGCGCGGCGGGTCGATTGTCTGGATGAGCGAGACGGACGCCGCCAGTGTCGGCATCAAGGACAATGACTGGATTGAAGTCTTCAACAGCAATGGCGCCATTGTGGCGCGTGCCGTTGTCAGCCAGCGCGTCATGCCGGGGATGACCCTGATGTACCATGCGCAGGAGAAGATCGTGAATGTACCGGGCAGCCAGATTACCGGCGCGCGCGGTGGTATCCACAATTCGGTCACCCGGGCCACGGTCAAACCCACGCATATGATCGGTGGGTATGCCCAGCTGGCCTATGGCTTCAATTATTACGGTACGGTTGGCTCCAACCGCGATGAGTTCGTGCTGGTGCGCCGCATGGACAAGGTGGACTGGATGGACGAGCCGGTGGCTCAGGCAACCAGCTGTCATCGCTAATAGCCGGGAACGGAGAGAGTTATGAAAGTTCGTGCTCAGATCGGTATGGTTCTCAATCTGGACAAGTGCATCGGGTGCCATACCTGCTCGGTGACTTGCAAGAATGTGTGGACCTCGCGCGAAGGCGTGGAATATGCCTGGTTTAATAATGTCGAGACCAAGCCCGGCATCGGCTTTCCCAAGGATTGGGAAAACCAGAAGCGCTGGAATGGCGGTTGGGTGCGCAAGCCCAACGGCAAGCTCCAGCCCAAGATGGGTGGGCGCTGGCGCATTCTGGCCAAGATCTTCGCCAACCCGGATATGCCGGAGATTGACGATTATTACGAGCCGTTCACCTTCGACTACGATAATCTGCAGCGCTCGCCCGAGGTTAAAACGTCGCCGGTGGCACGCCCGCGCTCGCTGATTACCGGTGAGCGGATGGAGAAGATCAATTGGGGCCCCAACTGGGAAGAAATTCTCGGGACCGAGTTCAGCAGCCGCAAGCAGGATTATAACTTCAAGGATATCGAACGCGAGATTTACGGCCAGTTCGAAAACACCTTCATGATGTATCTGCCGCGTCTGTGCGAGCATTGTCTGAATCCCACCTGTGTGGCGGCCTGTCCGTCCGGCTCAATCTACAAGCGCGAGGAAGACGGCATTGTCCTGATCGATCAGAACAAGTGCCGCGGCTGGCGCATGTGCATCTCCGGCTGTCCGTACAAGAAGATTTACTACAACTGGAAGAGCGGCAAGGCCGAGAAGTGCACGTTCTGCTATCCGCGCATTGAAAACGGTGAGCCGACAGTCTGTTCGGAAACTTGTGTGGGCCGCATCCGTTATCTGGGCGTCATGCTCTATGATGCAGACCGGATTGAAGAGGCCGCCAGCACCGAGAATGAGGGCGATCTCTATCAGGCCCAGCTCAACATCTTCCTTGATCCCAATGATCCGGCCGTGATTGCGCAGGCCCTGCGCGATGGCATTCCGGAGAACTGGCTGGAAGCAGCGCGCCGCTCGCCGGTCTACAAGATGGCGATGGACTGGAAAGTGGCGTTTCCGCTGCATCCGGAATATCGCACGCTGCCCATGGTCTGGTATGTGCCGCCGCTCAGCCCGATCAAGGCGGCTGCCGAGGCTGGAAATATCCCGATGAGCGATGATGGTATCATTCCCGATATCCAGTCACTGCGCATTCCGGTTAAATATCTGGCCAACCTGCTGACGGGTGGCAATGAAGAACCGGTGGTCACAGGCCTCAAGCGCATGATCGCCATGCGCCATTACATGCGCAGCAAACTGATTGATCATGAGCCGGATTCCGACGTGGTCTATCAGGTTGGGTTGACCCCGGCGCGGGTTGAGGAAATGTACAAGATCATGGCGCTGGCCAATTACGAAGACCGTTTTGTGATCCCCACCGGTCATCGTGAAGAAACGCTGGATGCCTTTGGCGAAAGCGGCGGCTGTGGCTTCAGCTTTGGTAATGGCTGCTCGGGTCATAGCAATTCGGAAGCGGATTTCTTTGAATCGCAGCATCAAAGCCGTGGCCGTTCCGGCAGTCAGCCGGATAACCGGATCAACACTATCTTCACCCGCGATCATGCCGAGAAGTCGCCGTATCGTGCCGATATGCTCAGTGGCGCCGGCGGTGGCTGTGGCAGCCATTCTCATGGTGGCTCGGGCAGTTCAGGTGGGGGCTGTGGTGGTTGTGGCGGTGGTGGCAAGGGAGGCGGATGTGGCTGACATGCAGAAGATCAATAACCAGACCCCGCGCATTCTGGCGGCCTTGCTTTCCTATCCGCAGGCTGACCTGATGGCCGCATTGCCGGAGATGACGCAGCTGCTGCAAGCCGAAGGCTGGCTCAATAACGCCAGCCTGCAGGCCGTCACGCGTTTCATGAATGAGCTGGCGGTAGCTGATCTGCTGGACGCACAGGAAATGTATGTTAGCCTGTTCGACCGCACGCCGTCGCTGTCCTTGCATCTGTTTGAGCATGTGCATGGCGATTCCCGTGATCGTGGACAGGCGCTGGTTGATCTCGACCAGATCTATCGCGCGCAGGGTCTGCACAATGCTACCGAGCATACGCCGGACTATCTGCCGATGTTCCTTGAATATGTGGCCCTGCTTCCATTGGCTGAGGCCCGCGCCGCGCTGGATGGTGTGGTCGAAATTCTGGGGGCATTAGCCCAGCGCCTGCGCAACCGGCAGAGCAGTTATGCTGATCTGCTGGAAGCGGTGACGCTGCTGGCCGCACGCAAGCCGGACCCGGCGCGCCTGCAAGCCAGCCTGCTGGCTGATGACGGCCAGATGCCGGATAATGAGCGGTTGGACGCGGCATGGGGCGAGCAGTTTGCGCTGGCACCCCCGCAGCAAGGCTCAAGCGCTGCGGATGCCTGCCCTAAGGCGGCAGACATGCTGGCACGTATGCATATGGATTCCTCAAAGACCGGAGCTGCAACATGAATGCGTCTCTCCATTTCTTCCTGTTCCAGATTTTACCTTACATTACTCTGACCATCCTGATTTTGGGCAGCATTATCCGGTTTGACCGCGATCCCTATTCATGGCGCAGCAAATCCAGCCAGTTTCTGCGTAAAAAGCAGCTGATGTGGGGCAGTGTGCTGTTCCATGTGGGCGTGCTGATTGTGTTGGGTGGACATGCGGTTGGTCTGCTCACCCCAATCTGGGTGTTTGATGCGATGGGCATTTCCCACGGCTTCAAGCAGCTGATGGCCATGAGTGTGGGCGGCATTGCCGGTCTGTGCTGTCTGGCCGGGTTGTTGCTATTGCTGCATCGCCGCCTGTTTGATCCACGCATCCGGGTGACCAGTTCATTTGGCGATATTGCCGTGCTGGTACTGCTGCTGGGCCAGCTGCTGCTGGGTCTGGCCAGTATCACGGTTTCCATGCATCATCTGGACGGTCATGAAATGGTCAAGTTCATGGAATGGGCGCAGCATATTGTCACCTTCCGGATGGGAGCGTCTGACTATCTGGCTGATGTGCACGTTATCTTCAAGCTACATATCGTGCTGGGTATGTTCATCTTCCTGGTGTTCCCGTTCACACGTCTGGTGCATATCTGGAGCGCCCCGGTATTTTATGTCCTGCGCAGCCAGTATCAAATCGTGCGTCGGCGGGAGACTTAAGCCATGACAGTTCATGCTAATCCGGTCAGCGTTAATGGCATTGAGATTCCGGCTGATCTCATCAATGTCGAAGTCCAGTACCATCCCGCCGCCTCACTGGCTGAAGCACGGTATGAGGCGGTGCGATCGCTGGTGGTGCGTGAGCTGTTGCTGCAGCGGGCCATCGCGCTGGGGCTGGCCAGCCGCGTGACCGCCATGGCCAATCCAGATAGTGTGATTGACCAGCTGCTCAAGCAGGAGCTGCGCACGCTGGAGCCCACCACGCAGGAGTGCCAGACCTATTACCAGAACAACCGCACGCGCTTTCTCACGCAGCCGGTGTATGAAGTTTCGCACATTCTGTATCTGGCGCCGCCGGATCATACGCAGGCCCGCGAACAGGCACAGCGCCGTGCGCAGGAGACTCTTGATTTACTCAAGCTCAAGCCCGCCATGTTTGGCGAGATTGCACGGCGCGATTCTGCTTGTAGCTCGTCTGGCAATGAGGGACATTTGGGTCAGATCACGCCCGGCCAGACCCTGCCAGAATTTGAGGCGGCTTTGGTGCAGATGCAGCCGGGCACATTGTGCGCGGCGCCGGTGGCAACTGAAGTTGGCTATCATGTTATTAAACTGCATCATATGGCGCCTGGTGAGCAGCTGCCGTTTGATGTCGTCTCCCAATGGGTGGCCGATCACCTACGGGCACAAGTGTGGAAACGTGAGCTGAGCCAGTATGTACAAATTCTCGCCGGTCAGGCCGAAATTGCCGGGTTTAAGCTGCAGGGAGCAGATTCGCCTCTGGTTCAGTAATGCCGCATGATCAACCCAGCTGGTGTGATATCCCCTTGCTCGGGCGGGGGTTTCGTCCCTTCTTTTTCCTCGCGGCTCTGCTGGGCTGTTCGTTCGTCCTCTATTGGGGCGTGTTCATGTCCGGTTGGTTGGCGCTGGACATGCCGCTGGCCGATCCGGTTGGCTGGCACGCGCATGAAATGATCTATGGCTTTTGTCTCGCCGTCGTCGCGGGGTTTTTGCTGACCGCTGTCGCCAATTGGACCAGCTGGGCGCCAGTGCGCCAAGGCCATTTGCTATTTTTGTGTGGGTTGTGGCTGGCAGGCCGGTTGGCGCTGCTGGTACCGGGTTTGCCGCATGGAATGCAGCTGCTGCTGGAACTCTCATTTCTCCCGGCGCTGACGGTCAGCCTGTATGTGCCGCTACGCAAAACCCGCAATGCCCGCAATTATGTATTTGTGGCTTTACTCAGTGGTTTGTTTGTATTTGACCTTATGTTCATGCAGAGCGCTGATCTGCGCTGGCTGCACGCCGCGCTGTTTCTCATTCTGGCCATGGCCTCGGTCATTGGTGGGCGCATCATTCCGGCTTTTACCACGGCGGGCCTGAAGCCGTATGGCTTGAACTTGCCGGTTTATAACCAGATGAAGCTGGATATTGTCTGTCTGGCGCTAGTAGTGTTACTCGCGCTTAGCTATGGCCTATTGCCTGAGCAGACCAGCCTGACCGCAACTTTGGCAGGGTTGGCAGCGCTGGCGCATCTCTGGCGCGGGCGGCGATATCACACCCGTCATACGCTACAAGAGCCGTTGCTCTGGATCCTGCATGCCGGCTATTTCTGGATGTGTGCCGGTCTGGCCCTGTTGGTCGCAGGCACGCTGGGGTGGATTGCGCTGTCACCGGCCTGGCATGCACTGACCGTCGGCGCGCTCGGCAGCCTTATCATCGGCATGATGTGCCGCGTAACACTCGGCCATACCGGGCGGCGGCTGGTAGCCGCGCCACTGGTGACGGCCAGCTTTGGGTTGATGCAGCTGGCGGCGATACTGCGTGTGGGTGGGCCGTTGCTCTGGCCTGCACAATATCCGCTCTGGATTGGGGTGTCGGCCGGGCTTTGGACGCTGTGTTTCCTGATTTATCTGGTTGTTTTTACACCGATGCTGCTCGCGCCGCGTCCGGATGGCCAGCCGGTTTAGCGCAGGCTTTACCGGCAAATTTACGCCCCGGTTGATGCCAATCAAGTTGCCCCGGCAGGCCTGTGCCTATTGTGCTCACCACTCCGAAGGTAATGGGCCTAAGTCCATGGTGGATATGGCGCTTTATCCGGGGCCGCAGGGGAAACGCCGTGACCTCCACGATTTGGAAAGGGGCCGGGATGACACCGCAACCACAATTACAGGACAGCTACGGCCGGCGTTTTGCCTATTTGCGTCTGTCCATCACCGAGGCGTGTAACTTCAAATGCCAATATTGCCTGCCGCATGGCTATACGCCCACGGGTGCGCATCAATTTCTTTCCCGCTCTGAGATCGTCAATCTGGTGACGGCGCTTGCTGAACTGGGCATGTGGAAAATCAGGCTGACCGGCGGCGAGCCCACCTTGCGGCGCGATTTGCCTGAGCTGATCAGGTCCATCCGGGATATTAATGGGGTTGAGCATATTGCGCTCACCACCAATGGCTACCGGCTGGCGCAGGACGCACAGGCCTATCACGCGGCTGGGCTGAATAGCATTAATGTCAGTGTTGATTCACTGGATCCCGCGCAGTTTGCCCGCATTACCGGGGTCGACAAGCTGGCAGCTGTGACAGCTGGCATCAACGCCTGTCAGACGGCGGGCCTGCATAAAATCAAACTCAATGCGGTGCTGCTGCGCTCTACCGCATGGGCTGAGTTGGGGCGCTTTCTGGATTATGTGCGGCATGCACCGCTGACTGTCCGCTTTATTGAGCTGATGCAGACCGGCGCTGGCGCCGCCTTGTTTGCACAAGAGCATATGCGCTGTAGTGAGTTGCTGCGCGCGCTGGAAGAGGCGGGCTGGCAGCGGCAAGCACGTGCCCAGGCGGCAGGGCCGGCGCTGGAGCTGGCGCATCCTGATTATGTTGGCCGCATCGGTTTCATTGCGCCTTATGCCCGTGATTTCTGTGAGAGCTGCAATCGGCTGAGAGTCTCGGCACGCGGTGATCTGCAAATGTGTCTGTTTGGTAGTGGCGGTCACAGCATCCGGCATTTATTACAGCAGCCAGATCAAAAAACGCAGCTACAAGCGCATTTTGTTAGTCTGCTGGCAGGCAAACAGGCGGCGCATGGCCTGCATGAGGGCAATGTCGGTATGCGCACGCATCTAGCCTCTATTGGGGGTTAGCTGTGCTCGCTGCCCTGATCACCCAAATCCGCCTGCAAACGCGCCCATTCTTCCGGGGTATTGAAGTTCTGCATGCATGGGTTGGCCTGCACAGGCAGGGGCAGGGCTTGCGCTTGCTGCGCCACCAGCAACGCGCGCATGGACGTGACATCCTGGGGTGGCGGCTCACAGGTCAGCAAGGCAGGCAGCGGATGCTGGGCATAATAACAGGGGCGGTGTTGGCTCAGCAGCGCGCTCAGCAGCGCTGGGGTCAGCAACGGCATATCAACCGGCACCACCAGCAGGGAGCGAAAGCGCCCCTGCAGCTGGTCGATGATATGCGCGAGGGCCCGAGCTGGCCCTTGGTGGGGCAGCGGCTCACACAGGCAGTTATCCGCCCCCGGTACATCGCCCGCCAGCACAAGAGTGGTCAGGCCCGCTTGGCGCAGCAACCCGCTCATATGCAGATAAAGCGGCTGCCCGTTATAGGTCAGCAATGCTTTGTTTTGCCCCATGCGGGACGAGCGTCCGCCGACCAGAATGATACCAGCTGTGTCGTCATGATGTGTTGGGGTCATCTGTTTCTATCAGTACGAATGAGAGGAAAATAATGCGTGCACCGCCATCAATACTGGTCGATCCGCAGCTGTTGCGCAAGGCCGCTTTGTTCGCTGGCATGGATGAGGCCGCACTGAGTGACTGCATTGAGCATGGCCGGACCGAGCGTTATCAGCGCGGACAGGATGTGTTTGCGCTGGGGGATCCAGCCGAGTGCCTGTTTTTTGTAGTCAGTGGCTGGATCAAGTTATATCGCGTCAACCGTGAAGGCGAAGAGATTGTGATCAGCGTGATCGGACCGGGCGAAACCTTTGCCGAGGCCGCCGTATTCAGCCAGCTGCGCCGTTACCCGGTGGCGGCGCAGGCATGCGAGGAATCTGTCTTGCTGCTGGTGCCACGTAGCCTGTTTGTGGAGCGCATCAAGCGGGATAGTGAGTTCAGTCTGCGGTTGCTGTCTGCCGTGTCTTCACGCCAGCGCACTTTGGTGCAGCAGATCGAGCAGATTACCGTGCGCACGCCGCCGCAGCGTGTGGGTACGTTCCTGCTGCAGTTAGCGCTCCCGGCAACAACGGGGCGGGCACGGGTTTTGATCCCATATGAAAAATACCTGCTGGCGCACCGCCTGAACATCAAGCCGGAAACATTTTCGCGCGCATTGCGCAAGCTTGAGCATATTGGGGTGCAGACCTCTGGCCATGTCGTAGAGATCACGAATCTCGATACCTTGCGTCATTTCTGTGAAGTAGATGAGGATGTGCCTTTTTAACTGACAAGGTCGGGCCGAAAATTCACCAGCTTTGACTGAGGTCAAAGTCTTGAGCATAGCTGCTCGCTAAGGTGCGGGCATGATCGACCATATAACTTCTGCCATACCGCCATTACGGGGTCACCTGCCACCAGTTCCATTGCCGCTGGCCGGCTTTGCCATCCGGCGTTTAGTGCGCGCGGCCTATACCCGTTTTCCTGACTTTTTTGAGCGGCTAGGGCAATGTGCACAAGCAACATATCTGATCGATCCGCTTGATCTGTCATTTGTCCTGACCATGCAGTTCAGGGCCGGGCGTCCGCAGCTGCGAGTTTACCGGCGGGCGCAGGCGCCAACCCAGGTGCAGGCGCGTATAGCCGGCAGTTTCCATGATCTGATGGATCTGCTGGAAGGTGCGCAGGATAGCGATGCCCTGTTCTTCTCGCGCCAGCTAGAGATTGAGGGTGATACTGAAGCCATCGTCACCCTGCGCAATGCGCTCGATAACCTCAATGCCGACGTTGTGACGGATTCAATCAGCGCTCTGCGTCCCCCATTGCGGCTGGCCGCTCGGCTGGCGCTGCGCCATGTGCGGCGCTCTGTGCAACATAGCAGGCGTCAATCACATCATGTCGCGTAAAGCGCCCCTCCGGATCAGGCGTGATCAGTTGGAGCTGGTGTGCCCGGCTGGCACACCTGCCTCACTGCATACTGCGGTGGATGCCGGGGCCAATGCGGTCTATTGCGGTTTTCAGAACGCCACCAATGCCCGCAATTTTCCCGGCCTTAATTTTACTCTGCCTGAGTTGGCATCGGCGGTGGGTTATGCGCATGAGCGTGGTTGTAAGGTGCTGTTGGCACTCAATACTTTTCCGCCCGCCGGGCAGATGGATCTGTGGCGCAAGGCCGTAGATGATGGTGCGCGGCTGGGGGTTGATGCCTTTATTCTGGCTGATATTGGCGTTGCTGCTTATGCGGCGGACAGGCATCCGCAGATACGTCGTCATCTGTCGGTACAGGCGGGGGCCTCGTCGGCTGAGGCTATCCGGTTTTATTGTCAGGAGCTGGGTGTGCGCCGTGTGGTGTTGCCGCGCATTCTCACCGTGCAGGAAATTGCAGACATCCGTGCCGAAACCGATTGCGAGCTGGAAGCCTTTATCTTTGGCAATATCGGCATGATGGCTGAAGGGCGCTGCAGTCTGAGCAACTACGCCAGCGGCTGCTCGACCAATATGCACGGCGTCTGCTCACCCGCAGCAGCGGTACATTATCGGCAGGAGACTGATGGATCGCTCAGCAGCTGTTTGGGCCCGAATGTCATCGACCGTTTTGGCTGTGATGAGACTGCGGGTTATCCCACCATCTGCAAGGGGCGCTATCGCGTCGCCGGGCGCGAGGACCCCTATTATACGTTTGAAGAGCCGGTCAGCCTGAATCTGGCCAACCTCATGCCACAGATGGTTGAGGCGGGTGTTTGTGCTTTCAAGATTGAGGGGCGCCAGCGTAGCCGCGCCTATATCCGTGCGGTGGTGTCAGCCTTTAATGAGGTGCTGACCGCGCATTGTAACGGGCAGCCACTGCCTGACCTTGACCTGCTGGCGCTCACCGAGGGGCAGCGTGAAACACAGGGAGCGTTCCGTTCCCGCAAATGGAGGTAAGTATGGCTGCCAAATTATCAGTGGGGCCAATCCTGTTCCACTGGCCGGTTGACCAGTGGCTGGATTTCTACAGGAAAATGGCGGACGAGGCCGATGTTGACCGCGTCTATCTCGGTGAGGTGGTCTGTTCCAAACGCGCACCGTTTTACGAGAAGCATTATCTTGAGGTGGCTGAACGCTTGCAGCGTGCCGGCAAGGATGTGGTGCTGTCCACCCTGTCGGAAGTCAGTGTGCGACATGACCGCAACTGCATATCCGGTATCTGCGCGGTTGAAGATTACCCGGTAGAAGCCAATGATGTCTCGGCACTGCTGGCGCTGCGGGGCCGCGCGCATACATTGGGGCCGTTCCTGAATGTCTATAATGAGGGAACGCTGCATCTGTTGGCCCTGCGTGGCGCCAGCCATGTCTGCCTGCAGCCGGAATTGTCCGCGCCGGTAATCACCCAGCTGACCGAGCAGGCGCATCAGCTCAACATGAGTGTTGAGGTACAGGTATTCGGGCGGGTGTCGCTGGCCCTGTCGGCCCGTTGCTATCATGCCCGCAAATTTGGCCGCACCAAGGATAATTGCCAATATGCCTGTGAGGCGGATCCCAATGGTCTGGATATCCATACGCTCGACCAGCAACCGTTTCTGGCGGTGAATGGCATTCAAACCCTGTCATATGGCTGCTTGAACCTGCTGGATGAGCTGCCGCAGCTGCAAGCGCAGGGGGTGGATTATGTCCGCTTGTCCCCGCAGCAATGCGACATGGTGCAGGTGGCACAGATATTCCGGCAGCGGTTGCAGGGCAAGGGCATCACATCTCGCAAATCACAGGAAAAGATGCACAAGATCTGGCCGGATGTTCCCTTTATCAACGGGTTTTATCACGGCCAGCCCGGTCAGAACTGGCAGCAGGGCCGCTGACGCCCTTGCCAGTCTGATGTTCTGCTGATTATGGCGCGGTCGGGGGCGACCAGCTGATGCCATTAGGCTGTTGTCCACCCGGCTGGGTGTTGTCTAGCCGGGCGCTGGGCAGGTCAATGCTGGCCATGCTGTTATCATACACACAACTGACATAAGCCTTCTGTTCATCGGCACTGGCGGTCACACCATGCGGGCCACGGCAGACTGCTACATCGCGGATCAAGCGGGTGCTGGCGCGATCAAAAACACTCAGCAGATTGCCCGGTGCACTGGCATTACCCTGCTGGGCGACAAGAATATAATGAGGGGTGACAAATACCTGCGCCGGCGCATAGGTGAGCGCAATACGGCTGTGAATGGCGCGCTGCGCCAGATCCAGCACCGCTAGCTGGTTGCTGCCGGCCAGTGTTACATAACCGGTCTGACCGTCTGGGCTTAATGCGGTCTGAACGGGGGTGCCGCCGGTCTGGATATCTCCCGCAGGCTGGCCGGTAGTCAGATCCAGCCAGGATACGCTGCCCGCCTTCATGTTGGCGACAAGGGCATGCTGTCCGTCCGCGCTCAGCCGCAGGCCATGCGGCCCGGTGCCGGTATTGATCGTGCCGGTAATTTGACGCGTGGAGAGATCAACAATCACAATGCGGTTTTCACCGGTCAATGTCACATACGCTGTCTGCCCATCAGGGCTGGCGACCACATGAGCGGGGTGGGTACCCACCGGCAGATGCCATAGAGGTCCTTGCGCCAGATGGTCTGCATCAAATACGACCAGCTCACCAGTGGGCATATCATGCATGGCGTGGCCAGCCGCGTGATGGGGCGCGGCTGCCGTCATCAGCAGTAAATGCTGCTGCGTGGCAGGCTGCTCAACATATTGCACGTTATGGGCCGTCAGCGGCAGGGTGAGCGGATATGAAATGGCAGGGCCGTTGGCGTGATAGACCGTCAGGCCGTCGCCGGCTTCATTGGCGGTATAAACATCAGCCCCGGCCGGGCCAGCATAAAGAGCGGTAGCTGCAAGCAGCAAGGCAAGGTGTAAACGCATAAAGGCAGCATAGGCGTGTTGGCGCCGCAGCACTTGACTAGAGTCAACATAAAGGCGGGTGCAGCCGAATTAATGCAGCGCTGGCCGAAAATTCCTGAAGACGATGTTGAGGTCGGCCGGGCGGTTGATACGCGTCAGGTCAAGCGGCCGCGACTGTGGTGGCAGGGGCGCCAGCGTAGGCGTGTGCCGGTCGTTGTTGTAATTCTGGAGGGCGTAGGTACCGGTATAGTTCTGTTGCTCCAGATCGCTGATAATCTGGTTGATATCATCTTCATCGAGAAGGGATGTGTGCACAGTGGTACGGATCTCGGTCAAGAACTGCGGCTGGCGGCACAGTAAAGCCAGACTGGTCTGAAAGCGCTGCCAGGCGGTGGTGCGGGTTATATGGCGGAATTTGTTGAAGGGGGCCTTATAGTCCAGTGCAATGGTATCCAACAGCTGAGCATCCAGTAGCCGGGTGAGCACATCCGGGCGCAGGCCGTTGGTGTCCAGCTTGGTGGCATAGCCCAGCTGTTTGGCATTGCGCATCAGGCCCGGCAGCTCGGGCCAGCTGGTGGCCTCGCCGCCGGAAAATACCACCGCGTCCAGCAGGCCGCTGCGCCGCTCCAGAAAGCGTTGCACCTCATGCAGCGGCACTTGCGGTGCACCTAGTACAATCTGCGGATTATGGCAGTAGCTGCAGCGCATATTGCAGCCACTCACCCATATGATGCAGGCACAGCTCCCCGGATAATCCTGTAACGTGAACGGGGTGAGCGCATAAACCCCGCTAGACATCAAGCAGCGGGTGCCCGGCGGCAGCCCCTTCAGTAAAGTGCAGGCGTTCGCGATGCTCGCCTTTCTTACCGATATTGAAGCTCTCAACCGGACGGAAATAGCCCATCACGCGGGTCCACACATTGGTTTTGCTGTTACAATGCGGGCAATGCGCCTGCTCGCCACTGAGATAGCCATGCTCCGGACAGGTCGAAAACACCGGCGTGACGGTGATATATGGCATCTGGTAGTTTTCAATCACCTTGCGCACAAACTGTTTGCACGCTTCACCGCTTGAGAGGCGCTCGCCCATATATAGATGCAGCACGGTGCCGCCGGTATATTTGCATTGCAGGCGGTTCTGCAGCTCCAGCGCTTCAAACGGGTCATCCGTGAATCCCACCGGAATCTGTGAGGAGTTGGTGTAATAGATATTCTCGCCACTCCCTGCCTGAATGATAGCCGGGTAGCGTTTGCGGTCTTCCTTGGCAAAACGGTAGGTGGTGCCTTCGGCAGGCGTTGCTTCCAGATTGTATAGATTACCGGTCTCTTCCTGATATTCTACTAGGCGGGTGCGCATCAGATCGAGAATTTCCAGTGACAGCTCAATGCCGCGCGGGTCGGTAATATCATATTCATCGCAGGTGAAATTCCGCACCATCTCGTTCATGCCATTCACGCCAATGGTGGAGAAGTGATTGCGCAGGAACGGCAGATAGCGTTTGGTGTATGGATACAGGCCGCGGTCATACATGCGCTGCACAAAGACGCGCTTTTTCTCTAGCGTGGAGCGGGCCAATTCCATTAGGCGCAGCAATTCCCGGGTGAGGCCGGGCAGATCACCCTGATAGAGATAGCCCAGCCGCGCCATGTTGATGGTGACCACACCCAGCGAGCCGGTCATTTCGGCCGAGCCAAACAGGCCATTTCCCCGGCGCAGCAATTCACGCAGGTCCAGCTGCAGGCGGCAGCACATGGAGCGTACAGCACCGGGCGTATACGCCTCTGGATTGCGCACCCGCTCACCTTCGGCATTACGCATCCACTGGCTGCCGACAAAATTCTGGAAGTAGGACGAGCCAACCTTGGCGGTATTTTCAAAAATGGCCTGCGCGACCTTGCTATCCCAGCGGAAATCGTCAGTGATGTTGACGGTTGGAATGGGGAAGGTGAAGGGCTGGCCGGTGGCATCGCCTTCTGTCATCACTTCGTAATAGGCAATGACAATCTGCTCCATCTCTGGCTGAAAATGCCTGTAGCACATGTCGGCCAGACTGCGCAGGCCCAGATCACGCTGACGTGCGCGTGCCAGCAGCGCGGCATCTTCCAGCCCTTCGTAGAGGTGACGATCCTGCCGGGTAGGCATCTGCTCGGCCAGATCGGCCGGCACATCAATATCCAGCGTGATGTTGGTAAAGGGCGACTGGCCCCAGCGGGCAGGAACGTTGAGGTTGTAGACAAACTGGCGGATGGCCTTTTTGATGTCAGCAAAGCTCAGATTATCTCGGAAGACATAAGGGGCCAGATATGTGTCAAAGCTGGAGAAAGCCTGTGCTCCCGCCCATTCCGACTGCAAGATCCCCAGAAAGTTAGCCATCTGTCCCAAGGCTTCACGGAAGTGGCGCGGCGGGCGGGCGGCCACACGGCCGGGCACGCCGTTAAAGCCGTCATTGAGCAAAGCGCGCAGGCTCCAGCCCGCGCAATAGCCGCTCAGGCAATCCAGATCATGAATGTGAAAGTCAGCATTGCGGTGCGCCTTGCCTTCTTCCGGCGCATAGACTTCATCCAGCCAGAAATTGGCAATGACCTTGCCCGCCACGGTGTTGATCAGCCCGGCATTGGAATAGCCCATATTGGCATTGGCATTTACGCGCCAGTCGCTGCGCGAGATGTACTCGGCCACGGTCGCGCTGCAGTCAATCGTGGTGCCGCCAAACAGCCGGGTCAGCGCATCAGGAGTCGCAGGTGTGCCCGCATCTGTTGCCGGTGCTGGTGTGCGTGTGTTTGATGCTGATAATGTTGCAGTTTCCATGGCTGTGCCCCGTCATAAAGGTTGTGTTGTTTATGGAGGCTGACACTAAATGCAGTAGGTGGCTTTGATCACAGTCAAAGCCCTGTGCCAGTGCCGGTGACTGTAGTGGAGGCTGCGCGCATATCGACTCGCGCAAACATAAAGGCCCTGGTGTTGATGACCGGGGCCTTCAATTTTTTCTTCGTTTCTCTTAACCGTGCTGATCAGGAATACAGCTCAGGTATGTAACTCTGGCAGATAGCGTGACTTCTGCAGGTGTCGTTCCATGATGATGACGGTAACATGCATCCATACCAGTGCAACTGCCACGATGGCAAACAGCAGCATGAAGCAGCTGGTCCATACTTTGAGATGATCGTTCATGATGCCAAAGCAGATGGGGAGAATGAAACCGCCTAAACCACCGATCAGGCCGACGATACCGGCAACAGATCCGACATTGTCTGGGTAGTAAACCGGAATGTGTTTGTAGATAGCGGCCTTCCCCATCGACATGAAAAAGCCCAGCACAAACAGGATGAGCGTGAATGGCACAAAGCCCAACTGGAAGCTGAAGGCAATATCTTCTTTGATGCCGTGCACCACATAATCGGTTGCCGGGTAGCTTAGAATGAAACAGCACAGCACGCAGACCGAGAAAGTCCAATACATCACGGTGCGGGCGCCATATTTGTCCGACATATAGCCACCTACCGCCCGGAACAGTGAGCCCGCCACCGAAAATGAGGCTGCCAGCATACCGGCCTTCTTGATGTCCATGCCATATACGCCCACATAATAGCGGGGCAGCCACAGGGCCAGCGCCACAAAGCCGCCGAACACAAAAAAGTAATAAAGCGAGAAGCGCCAGACCTGTAGTTTCTTGAGTGGCTGCAAGGATTCCCGCATCGATTTGGGTTGTGCCTTGCTCGCCTTCTGTGCAGCGATTTGCGGCTCATCCTTGGTCAGTAGCCAATACAATACCGCCATGACTACCAGCGCCAGCGCCCAGACCTTGGCTACCATGTGCCAGCCATAGGCCACCATCACAAACGGGGCGATAAACTTGGTCAGCGCCGCACCGATATTGCCCATGCCATACACGCCCAGAGCCGTGCCTTGGTGTTCCTTGTCATACCATTTCGACAGATAGGCAATGCCCACCACAAAGCTGCCGCCGGCGATACCGACTCCCAGTGAAACCAGCAGCATCATATTGTAAGTGTCAGCGTAGGTCAGGCACCAGGTGAAGAACGCCGAGGACAGCATGATCGCCATAAAAATCGGCCGGCCGCCATACTGGTCAGCCCAAATACCTAAGAACAGACGGATCAGCGAGCCGGTTAAAATCGGGGTGCCGACTAACAGGCTGAATTGGGTATCGGTTAGCCCCATATCCTGTTTGATCTGAACGCCGATGATGGCAAAAATCGTCCATGCGGCAAAGCAGACTGTAAAAGCAATCGTAGAGAGCGATAAGGCGCTGATCTGGTCGTAGCGGTTAGTCATAATATGATCCTGCGTAAATATGTTGCCTTTGAAAAGACTGACATATTACGCTTGCTCTGCACTTGATTGCAGTCAAGCATAGGCTGATTGCAGGAGGTTCGATTGTGCCTATGTCGGCGTACAGATAAGGACAAGCCGCTTTGCAATGGGAACGTTTAGTTTTGCCTTTTTCGCCATATTACCAATCCCCCTTATAGTTGGCGTAGCGGTAGATAGATGGCACGGCTGTGCCAGCTTGTGCATAGCCCGTGCCTGACGGTCAGGGATGATATGGCTGTAGCTGGTGAAAGTGGTAAGAAGGTTTTCGCGCCCAAGCTTCTGCGACCATACGGATGCGCATACAGACGCTATCTAACACGGTCTTGAATATGATGGAGAAAAAGAACCCTGGAAGCGTTAAAGCGGCTCGCCGTTGCCGGGAATTTAATGCGGCCTGCCCGGGAGTTGAGCTTGAAGAACAAGACTAGCCACTCATACCGCATCAATTCAGTTCATGCTTAAATTGATGGTATGGATGATGGTATATCGGAATAAAATTGTAAATTATCATTATAAATCAATAAATAATGGCGGAAGGGATGAGATTCGAACTCACGAACGGCTTTTGACCGTTACCCGCTTTCCAGGCGAGCGCCTTCAACCACTCGGCCACCCTTCCGCAATATCAGTCTTGTCCTGCTGGTTAGGCAGGGCCGGGCGGGCCCGGCAGGCCCGCGTTATAGCCGATCCGGCGGCGCGGTGCAAATAGTCTGGTGAGGGGGCGGGGCGGGTTAAACCTCTTCGCCCAGCGCTTTGAGTTTGTGGCGCAGCTCGGCCTTGATCAGGCGGCGTTGCAGGCGGCGGGTTTCCGCATCCACCCCGCTGCGCAGGGCCAGCAGGCTGAGGACCGGGGGCAGGAAAAGTCCCAGAAAAATCAGGATTTCCGAGCCGTGCGGGCGGTTTTCCTGCCACAGCAGCAAAATACCCAAAATGCCCAGACCATTGGCGATCAGGGCCAGAATGCGGATAACTTTGTCCATCTCTCATCTCCCGTCAGAAAAAGTGATTTTCCTACCGTTCTGCGCCCAAGAAATTGCCAGCGGCCAGCGTCTAAGGTAAAGGTTAACCACTCGGGCGCAAGCCCTATATAAAAGGAGAGACGCTGATGCCCCCCTTGTTCTTGGCCCCCCGCTTGAATTTTTCCCGCTTAAAATTTTCCCGCCCAAATTTTTCAATTCCCTTTCGCCTATCCCTCAAGCTGGGCCTGCTCACGCTGGGCCCGCTCACGCTGGGTCTGTGCAGCTTGCCGGCATTGGCGCAGGCGGCCGAGTTGGTGGCGCAAAGCCGCATCAGCGCGGTGACGGTCTATACCGACCGCGCCACGGTTACCCGCACCGCCACGGTTGAGCTGCCCGCAGGCGCCAGCACTGTAGTCTTTAACGAGCTGCCCGCCAGTCTGTTTGCCGATTCACTGCGCACCGATGGCAGCGCCGCGGCCGATGTGGTGCTGGGCGCGCTTGAAAGCAAAACCCAGAATAGTGCCGAGCTGGCCGCCCCGCGTGAGCGCGAGCTGAACGAGAAGCTGCAAACCCTGCAGGACCAGCGCGCGCTGCTGGTGGCCGACCAGCAGGCCTTGGTGCAAAAGCAGCAATTCCTGTCTACCCTCAGCCAGCAGGCCAGCCTGCGCACGCGCGAGGATATTGCCAGTATCGACCTCAAGCCCGCTCAGTGGAAAGACGCGGCCGATGCGCTGCTGACCAGCTATGGCGAAACCATGCGCGCGGCAGCAGCCAAAACGGTTGAGCTGCGTACGCTCGACAACCAGATCGAGGCAGCCGAGAGCGATCTCAATCAGCTGCAGACGGGCGCCCGCACCACCTATCAGGTGCGTGTTCCGCTTGAGTCCAAGGCCGCCACGCGCCTGACCATCAGCGTTAGTTATCAGCTGCCTTATGCCAGCTGGCAGCCGATCTATGATGCACGTCTGGACACCAGCACCGGCAAGGTCACGCTGGTACAGTATGGCGAGGTGCGCCAGCAAACCGGAGAAGACTGGAGCGAGGCCAAGCTGGTGCTCTCCACCGCTCAGCCGGCGCGCGGCACGGCGCTGCCGCCGCTCGATCCCATGTGGGTTAATGTGTATGACCGCAACCAAACAGCGCGTTATGCAGCCATGGATAAAGCCGAGATGAGTGCGCGTAGTAATGTCAGCGCGCAGGCGTTTGGCGGTATGGCAGACAGCGCAGCTCCGGCCGAGATGCTGGCCGTCCCCGCCGCTGCACCGGTCATGAAGGAAGCCAGCTTTCAGGCCGCCAGCCTGAATGCCGGTGGCTATGTCAGCGAATATACCATTCCCGGCACCGTCAGTGTGCTGGCCGACGGCACCGCCAAGAAGGTGATGATCAGCACGCTTGATGTCAGCAGCGAGCTGGTGGTCAAGGTCAAGCCGCAGATATCGGCTACCGGGTTCCTGGTTGCGGTGACCAAGCTGGGCGGCGAAACGCCGTTGCTGCCGGGTCAGGCCAGTCTGTTCCGCGACGGGGCGTTTATTGGCAGTCTGGCTTTGCCCATGCTGCGCCCGGGTGAAGAGACAGACCTGAGCTTTGGTGTAGATGATCAGGTGCTGGTCAAGCAGCGTGTGCTCAAGGACGAAACCGGCGAGAGCGGCGTCATCAGCAAGGACACCACCCGCACCCGCCTGACCGTGAGCGAGTTGCAGAACCTGCATCGCACGCCGGTCAAGATCGCGGTGCTGCAGACCGTGCCCGCGCCGCGTAACGAGCAGGTCAAGCTTGCCATGATCGATGACAAGACCAGCACAGGCTATGACAAGGAGGTCGACCACATCCCCGGTCAGCTGCGCTGGAGCTTTGAGCTGGCGCCGCAGGCCAAGCGCGAGGTCAATCTGGGCTGGGTGCTCAGCTGGCCCGCCGGGCAGTCACTCACGGGCCTGCCGTTCTAGGCTCTGACCTTCTCTCATATCAGGTAAATGTATGGAGTACGCATCCCGGCGCAAGCCGGGATGTTTTTTATGTAATTATCACCCGTTGAGCCACGCGTGTGAGTTGACACCTTGCTGACCGCATGATGAGGTCAAGTTTGGTTGAAGCCTGATTATGGGGCATAATTATGGGGCTGAACAATGAAAGTTAAAATCGGCAAATACGCATTTAACCTAACAGCCACCCGCGCCTACCTGCTGTTTATATGTGGCCTTCTTTTAGTGCCGCTTGTGATTGGGGCATTTCAAAGTATCCCTTTCTACTACCAGTCGACCATCAAGCTGGAATATAAAGGCCAACTATATACGTTTGACTCTGTTGTGAGATGTACTCCTAATCCGGTTTGGGATATTGCTGGGCCAACAGGTGGGGTCACTTTTGAAGGAGGGCGCGTTTATCCGCGTTTTCTGGCGCAAGAGTTGCCCGATGGGCGTCAGCTGATCGTCAATAATAATAAATGCACGCCAGCGTTTGTGGCGTTCTTTAGAAATAGACCAGAGGAAATTGGTCTTATTCTCAATTCATATCCGCAGGTGTATCTGGCTAATGAAATGGTGCCGGGCGCCCAGGTTGAGACTTATTTTGGAAGTATCTCCTACAATGCGCCGGGGGCAGAGCTAAAACTGATCTCTCAAACTATGCGTAGAGCTTCGTTTTTTGAGCAGTATAGCTATGCAAAAAATATTGAGAAAAATCGATTTCAGCTCTTAAGTATGGAACGCTTTCTATCAAAAATTAGTTGTTACGAATTGTTTGAATATTCTGCTGAGCAGATGTCTAAGCTTAGCGGTGTTGATTTCTCTCAGATGCCCCAAAATGGACTTACGCAAATTACGGATGAGAATTCTATCGGCAGAATGTATCCGATTATAGATAAGTATATGGGTGATTTTCATGGGTTTATGGATATTAGACATATTCGGAAACCTCTATATTTGACCGCTTATCCAATGGTAGTCGTAAATAATAAAATTGAAGTTCGATCGGATCTGCCTATGAGGGGGCTTTGCACTGGTTTTTCTGGCTCAGTGTATAATGCTACTCATTTTAGTGCCTCTGGTCGCATTGAGCTAAATTATGCAGGGAAGAATTTGGAATTGAATCACGCCGGAAATACTTTCTACATTTATGACTCAGACATCAAAAAGTTCTTAGTAGGTGGATCCGCCTATGGTTCTGGCTATGGCTTGTAAACTGGGAGGGCTGTAATCCCCACGCTCGGTCTGGTGCCGGTGCTGACGGAAAACGAGAAAAAATGCGGGGCTGACGTAATGTCAGCCCCAATCTTTTTATAAAAATTTGTGCAGAATTTTGCGAGGATGTGCGTTACTCGCCCATCATTACGTAATGATATCATATAGTTAAAGTGTAATTCTTAACACGCATTCACCATGAGGTCCGATAAAATTCAAGGCACTGTTTACGCATATTGCGCATACTCAAACATGAAAGCCGCAGATGCGGTACCTACACCGGAGTAACTTATGAGCCAGACCCTCGCCAGCCGCAGCCAGATGAACCGGACCTCCCGTTCGGCGGCGCGGGTGCAGGAGTCGGCCAGCCAAGCGGGAGAAACTATGCGGGCAATCGGCTTCTTTCTGATGCTGCTGTCAGCCGTGGCGTTGTCTTACGATACCTATGCCATGGTCAGTGGTCGTGGTCTGGCAAACTTTGCCGGTATCAAGGACATCTGGGCCTATATGGACAAAACCAGTTTCACCATCATTCAGCAGACCATCAGCCAGAAGCTGGGCATGGGCGTATGGTCCTATGCGGTTAACCCGCTGCTGACCTTGCCAGCGGCGGCGCTGTTTGGTCTGCCGGGGCTGTTGCTGCTGCGCAAATACAGCCCGGACATTCAGCTGCGTGCGCCCAGTGCGATTGAGATTGAAATGCAGCGTGCGGGTCTGAACCCGCGCACCGGTACACGCCGCCGCTACTAGTTTGGAATAAGGTTGAGTTGATCAGCAGGGAAAAGTAACAGGACAGAAAACCCGATACGCAGATACCCGATACTTACACACCCGATTAAATAGACCCCGATAGTTCTGCCACGGCGCGGCCCAGCTCTTTGAGTTGGGCCGTTTCGTTCAGGCGGTGGTCGCCATCTTTAAACAAGGTCAGCTGCGCGTCGGCCACGTCCCAGCGTTCCAGCAGGGTGGTGGTTTGCTGCCAGGGTACGGCGTCATCCTTCAAGCCTTGAAACAGCCGCACGCGGCCAGTAAATGCAGGCGGATTGTGCAGGCAGTTATGCACGGCCGATTCTTCTATAAAGCGGCGGGTAAAGCGGGTGGGCTCGGCAAAGCCGCTATTCTCGTTCACCACTTCATGCGCCTGTTCATAATGCGCGCGCTGGGCCGGGGTGAGGGAGGGCAACACCAATTGCGTGGGAAAGTCCGGCGCGGGCGCTACCGCCACATAGCCGCGCACGCGGTCCGGGCGCAGGGCCAGCAGGCGCAGGCCCAGCCAGCCACCAAGGGATGAGCCCACCACAATCAGCGGGCCGGTGGTGAGCTGGTCAACCGCGCGCAGCACATCATCCACCCAGTCGCCAATGGTAAAGTCGGTATAATGGCCGCTGCTCTGGCCGTGGCCGCGATAATCCAGCCGCAGAAAGCCCCGGTCAGTTTCCTTGCAGAGATTGCTTAAATATTCGGCTTTGGTGCCGTTCATGTCAGACCGAAAGCCGTGGAGGAACAAAATTGTTGGTTCCTGCCCCGACTGTTGCCGCCATGCTATAGTATTTTTCCCATCGCTTGCGCTAAGGTGCCCGGCAGTTTCGACCATGACCCAACACACTCCTTCTTCGCTCCATCCGTCTGACGCCAGCCAGACTAGCACAGCCCGTCCCGTTGTCCTGCAGGTTCTTCCCGAACTTGAAACCGGCGGGGTGGAGCGCGGCTGTGTGGACATGGCCCTGTTCCTCAAAGCCGCAGGCGGATTGCCGATTGTGGCCAGTGAAGGCGGCCGTCTGGTGCATGAGCTGGACCGTGCGGGCATCCGTCATATTACGCTGCCGCTGGCCAGCAAAAATCCGCTGACCATGCGCGCCAATATCCGCCGCCTGGCGGATGTGATTGAAGAGTACAAGGTCGATATTGTGCATGCCCGCTCGCGCGCTCCGGCGTGGAGTGCGTTTTTCGCTGCCAAGAACACCGGCGCGCATTTCATGACCACCTTTCATGCGGCCTATGGGCTGGGCAGCAACATCAAGCGTTTTTACAATTCCATCATGGCGCGCGGCGAGCGTGTGATCGCCATTTCCGACTTCATCGCCCGCCATATTCAGGAAAATTATGCGGTGGACCCGGCGCGTATTCACACGGTGCCGCGCGGCATTGACCTGTTCAAATTCAATCCTGACCATGTCACCGCCGAGCGCATGGCCAACCTCACCCACAACTGGCGCCTGAAAGACGGCCTGAAGGTTGTGATGTGTCCGGGTCGTCTGACCCGCATCAAGGGGCAGACCGTTTTACTGCAGGCGCTGGCCAAATTGCAGCGCCGGGATTTTCTGTGTGTGCTGGTCGGCAGCGATCAGGGCCGGGTAGACTATTCGGCCGAGCTGGAGCAGATGGCCACGGACCTTGGCCTTGAAGGCCATGTCACCATGGTGGGCGACTGCACCGACATGCCAACCGCCTATATGCTGGCCGATGTGGTGGTCGCGCCCTCCGTGGTGCCGGAAGGCTTTGGCCGTACAGCGGTCGAGGCGCAGGCCATGGGCCGTCCCATCATCGCCACCAATCTGGGCGGCATGATGGAAACCGTCATTCCCGGTGAAACCGGTTGGCTGGTGGGTGCCGGTAATCCGGATGAACTCGCGCAGGCGCTTAACGAAGCGCTGGATCTGACCACCGAGCAGCGCCAGCGTCTGGCTATGCGCGCGGTCAGCCATATCCACAGCCATTACAGCAAAGACCAGATGGGCTGGAAAACGCTGGACGTCTATGCCGAAATTTTCGGCCAGCCAGTGCCGTGGGCCATGCTGGAAACCGGAACTTAAACGGTTTTTCTGCGCGCAAACCCTGTTCTTTTTCCGCAAAATGTGGAAATCTGTGGCGCCGGATATGTCCGGTTTCACAGGTCAGGAAAGAGGTTTGAACGTGTCCCAGTCTCAAGTTGCCGAAGCTCGTCCCGTCGCGCTCACCTTGCCGGATGGCAAAGTGAAGAAGTTCGACACCGTGCCGACCGGACTTGATCTGGCCACTAGCATCGGCCCGTCGCTGGCCAAGGCGGCAGTGGCGGTGAAGGTAGACGGGGAATACCGTGACCTGCTGCGCCCGATCGAGCATGACGCCAAGGTTGAGATTGTCACCCGCACCAGTGATTACGGTCTGGAGATGATCCGCCACGACTGCGCCCACCTCATGGCCGAAGCCGTGCAGGAGATCTATCCCGGTACACAGGTCACCATCGGCCCCAATATCGAGAACGGCTTTTATTACGACTTTCATCGTGAGCAGCCCTTTACGCCCGATGACCTCACCAAGATCGAAGCCAAGATGAAAGAGATCGTCGCGCGGGACGCCAAGTTCACGCGTGAGGTGTGGTCGCGTGATGCCGCCATCAGTTTCTTCAAGGCGCGCGGTGAGCATTTCAAGGTCGAGATCATCAAGGACCTGCCGGAAGGCGAGCCCATCAGCGTTTATCGTCAGGGTCAGTGGCTGGATCTGTGTCGGGGCCCGCATATGCCCTCCATGGGCAAGATCGGCACCGCCTTCAAGCTGATGAAGGTCGCTGGTGCCTATTGGCGCGGCGATGCCAAAAACCCCATGCTGCAGCGTATTTATGGCACCGCCTGGCGTGACCAGAAAGAGCTGGACCAGTACCTGTTCATGCTGGAAGAGGCAGAGAAGCGCGATCACCGCAAGCTCGGCCGCGAGATGCATCTGTTCCACCAGCAGGACGAAGCGGCGGGCAGCGTGTTCTGGCATCCGCGTGGCTGGACGCTCTATCGCACACTTGAAAACTTCGTGCGCGACCGCATCGCGGCCGATGGCTATGTCGAGGTGAAAACTCCGCAGCTCTATGACAGCTCGCTGTTCAAGGCTTCCGGTCACTGGGACCTGTATGGCGACAACATGTTCAAGGTCAGTGCTGATGGCGGCGAGAAGTGGCTGGGCATCAAGCCCATGAACTGCCCCGCCCATGTGCAGATCTTCAAGCAGGGCCTGAAGAGCTATAAGGAGCTGCCCATCCGCATGGCCGAGTTTGGCGCCTGCCACCGCAATGAGCCGTCGGGCGCGCTGCATGGCATCATGCGCGTGCGCGCCTTTACGCAGGACGATGCGCATATCTTCTGCCGGGCCGACCAGATCACCGATGAATCGCTGCGCTATTTCAAGCTGCAGCTGGGTGTCTATCGTGATCTTGGCTTTGCGCCGGAGAACATCAAGGTCAAGCTGGCGCTGCGTCCGGGCCCGGACAAGCGCGTAGGCACTGATGAGCTGTGGGACAAGGCGGAAGACGGCCTGCGCATGGCCCTGCGTACCGCAGGTCTGGCCTTTGAAGAACTACCGGAAGAAGGCGCGTTCTATGGCCCCAAGGTTGAGTTCCATCTGATCGATGCGCTGGGGCGTAGCTGGCAGTGCGGCACCTTGCAGCTGGACTTCAACCTGCCGGAGCGCCTCGATGCCGATTATGTGGGGGAGGACAGCGCCCGCCATCGCCCGGTGATGCTGCATCGCGCGCTGCTCGGCTCGCTGGAGCGTTTCATTGCCATCATGATCGAGCATTATGCCGGCAAGTTCCCGCTCTGGCTGGCGCCGGTGCAGGTGGTTATCGCTACCGTCACCAACGAGGCCGATGGCTATGCGCAGGAGGTGGCCGCAACCTTACGCGCCGCTGGTCTGCGGGTAGAGATCGACAGCCGCAACGAGAAGATCGGCTACAAGATCCGCGAGCATTCCCTGCAGAAGATCCCGGTTCTGGCCGTGGTCGGTATGCGTGACGCCGAGGCCAAGAATGTGGTGCTGCGCCGTCTGGGCAGCGAGGAGCAAACCACGCTGTCGCTGGCCGATGCTGCACAAAAACTCGCCACCGAGGCCAAGCGCCCGTCAGGAGTGGCATAAATCCGTGTGCTTTTGCACATGCGCGGGCAGGAGCGGGGAGAAAATCTCCGCTCCTGTTGTCTTTGGGGCCCTCTTTCTTCCCCATTGTTATCGCCGGGTTCTGTTGCTAAAATAGCCGCCTATTGTAACTTTTAAGGAGAAGAGCCATACCCCCGCGTCCTGAAATGCCGTCCCGCCCCGAACGTCCCGAGCGCGACGGTCCGCGTACCAATAACGATATCCGTGCCCGCACTGTCCGTCTGGTTGGTGCCGATGGCGAGATGGTGGGTATTGTCGGCCTGTTCGAGGCCCTGCGTATGGCCGATGAAGAAGGTCTGGATCTGGTTGAAGTCTCGCCCAATGCCGAGCCGCCGGTCTGCAAGATCCTGGACGCCGGCAAGTACAAGTACGAGCTGCAGAAGCGTGAGGCTGAAGCCCGCAAGAAGCAGAAGGTCATCGAGATCAAGGAAATCAAGCTGCGCCCCACCATTGGCGACCATGATTACCAGATCAAGCTCAAGCAGGTGAAAGAGTTTCTCGGCGAAGGCGACAAGGTCAAGTTCACCTTGCGCTTCCGTGGCCGTGAAGTGGCGCACCAGCATCTGGGCTTTGAGCTGATGCAGCGCGTGCAGGCCGACATTGCCGAAATTGCCAAGGTCGAGCAGCATCCCAAGCTCGAAGGCAAGCAGATGGTGATGATGGTTTCGCCCAAATAAAAAGGCGCCTCTACCTGATTTACAAATGCCGCTCCTCACTGGGCGGCATTTTCTTTGGGCGGCATTTAGTTTGACAGCTGTCTGTTACGTCATGGATGGGTTACAAGTGTGTGGGATTTATTGGATTTCATCAAATGTCATTTTCGCCTAATAAGCTGTAATTCAACAATAAAATTATATACATTACGTTACGTAATTTTGGTGATTGACTTCCCGCAGGCCTGGCTCCTACGATCAGGGCGTGGAGGTGGTCATGGCCCATCTTTTTTCAAATATCTGTTCTGCCTTGCGGTCCGATTTTGACTTGATAGAGAGCCGCGCCAAATTACGCCGTCATTTGGCCTTGCCTGACCCCCGCGCCAACAGTGTGCCCTTTATCATTTTGGCGGGACAGGAATTGCTCCGTGCTCACCCGCATCGCCCGCTGCATTGGCGGGATGTAACCTTGCTGGACAACACCTTGTCTCATGTGACCCATCATTTAAGCACCAACATTGAGGCCCAGTCGGTGTTGACACTCGGTACGGCCCGGCTGGTGCGGATGGCCAGAAAGATCCATACGACCGATACGCAATTGCAGGGGGCGCTTGAGCATGCTTTTGGTGAAGCTGTCCAGCATTTATGTCAGGCCGATGGCAATATTGCGTATGCAGTTGCGCGAACCATATGGCAGATGCGGGCCAAAAACCCCGATTATCTGAATGTGCGGGTGGCGCAGATCATCCTTCCACGCCAGTCCCATCTGGCGCAGCCTTTGCGTCCCTGATAAAGGCTGGCTATCCCCCTAAGTTGCCGGCAGCTGACGTCATCAAGCTTCTGGTGTGTAGTTTTTACCATTCTGCACCATATGCGTCGCTGTGCCTGTTGCGCGGCGGCGCGGTTACGGTTAGTCTCGCCAGAACAGGAGAGACCTTCCCATGTCCATGCGCGTATTTGCTCTGCTCGCCGCAGTTCTGGCCATTTCGGCTCAGCCGGCAGCAGCTCAGCTTGAAATCTGCAACAAGACCCCGGCACCCTACAGTCTGGCGATCGCTTATGAAACCGATAGCGATGTGGTGTCACAAGGCTGGTGGACCGTTGATCCTGACAAGTGTCAGGTCGTCATTCCGACCGAGCTTAATCAGCCCTATTACTATCACTATGCCATCTCGCGCGCGCTCAATGTAGAATGGGCTGGCAGCTCCAATTTCTGCACCAGTGATGACCCGCAGTTCCGCATCAATGGCGGCGGCAATTGCGAACAGCGCAATGCGCATACCAAGGGTTTCCGTCAGATCGATGTTGGCACCAACAAGCGCTATACGCTGGATATCAGCATGGGCCCGGTTGCCGCCAGTGCGCCGCCTCCGGTTGCGCCGCCTCCCGCTGCCAACCAGCCGATCGAAGCCGCGCCAGCAACCAAGTAAGCGGCGCTGTCCGTCAACATGAAAGCGCCCGGTGCAAGCCGGGCGTTTTTCTTTGTGAGGGCTCGTTGGCCGTGCTCAAGACAGCTTGTTTTTGCGCCGATCGACAAAGCCACCCGCTGGCGGTTTGCCGGGCTGGTTCTTTGGCACAATCTTGTTGTTCTTGCCGGGTTTGCGCCGATCAGGGGCCTCTTTGGTATCGCTTTTCTTGCTCAGCGATACCGCCGGGCCGGCAGACAGCAGGTCACTGGGGCCAAATTTGAGGGTGCGCTGGGCAAAGTCCTGCGCCAGCCGGGCTTGGGCCATCAGCTGTTTGGTGGCGTTCTCGCGGTTTTCGGCCGGGTTGGCATTAAACGGCAGGGTCATTCTCAGGCGGGTGGTTTCGCTCGGGCCTTCCCGTTTCAGGCCGGGGTCACCGCTGAAGGCGTTGGGGTCGGTCACGGTGTTGACCATCGACGGGTTGGTCACATACGCGGCAAAGGCCGGATTGGCGTTGTAATACAGGCTGCGCGGATTGCGGATGTTCAGCGGATGCTCGGCATGCAGCGGGCTGAGCGGGTGGTTGGGGTCAAGCAGGGTGCCCGGTTCCAGATGCGACCAGAGCAGCTCGTTGATCGGGGCTGACGGGCCCAGATTGTGCAGTTTGGTGCGGTCCACCAGCCAGCGCCAGTCCGGGCTGGTGCGCATGCGCGGGTTCACCGCTTCCATATGGCGGGTGCAGGCATAGGTGTTGCCGGTAATGATGGCACCGACCGAGCCATTGGCCGGGTCAACCGCCAGATTCTTGGCATTGGTATTGGTATAGTCAGACGCCAGCTTGCACCAGCCGCGATTGCCGGCGGTTTGCGGGTCGAGCGGGTGCGGCGACAGGCGGATATAAGCTTCGCGCTGCGCATCTTCAATGCGGGCGTTGGGGTCGGTATAACGGGCAATCGCCAGCAGGGCTTCGGCCTCGTTATCGGCATTGGACCAGAACCGGCAATTGGCGCAGCGGCCTAAATGCGGGTTGCGGGTAAAGTCGGGCGGCGGCGCATTCATGGCGCGGCGCGGGCGGGCCTGATAATTGATGCAGCCAAAATCATGCGCGCAGATCATGCGGGCGGCTTCCCCGCTCAGCAAATTGATCGAGAGCAGATCGCCCGGCGTGCTGGTGCCGGTTTGAGCCGCAGTACACCAGCCGCGATAGTCAGCCTGATCGGCGTTGAGAATGTCCTGCGTCAGCTCCAGACGGATGGCTTTGCGGGCGGCTTCAATATCCTGCGGGGTATCTTTGGGCGAGGTGCGCTCTGCCAGCAGGTCGGTGGCCGATTTCCAGTAGCGGCAGGAGCTGCAGCGGCCCAGACGAGAATTTTCCGTCTTCATCGCGGCAGCTGTGCGGCTGGAATTGAAAAATCAGGTCGGGCCATAGGGGCAGCATGTGCGTCCGCTCCTGAAATTGCAAGAAAATTATCAGTGATATCAGTATTTTGCAGGGTTTGCCGGGGTAGGATTACAAATTTGTAAAGATGCCAAGGGGGCGGTGGGGGATTTAGCAATAAGTTTTTAGTAACTATATTGCATGGTAAGACGGTTGGAAGTGAGGATCACATGCGGTTTGCTCCCCTGGCACTGGTTACGGCCCTAGTTGCGTTTGTTGTTCTGACAGCTCAGACAGGTGGCGCGGCTGCCTCGCCGGGTGAGCTTTCGCCCGCTCAGCGCATGCAGCGATTTCAGGGACAAGATCCATCTGCGGCGTTTCGCTCGAATACGCCGCCCAGACCGGCGCTGCCGGGCGCGGCGCCGAATATTCCTATGCCGCCGGCTAGTGTGATGGCCACCACGCAGGGAAATCCCGGCACACCGGCTGGGGCGCAGGCCTCGGCTACGGCATCCGCGCCGCAATTGGCCCCGGCGGATGAGAGTGTTCTGAAAAAGGATTCCCTGACGGTTGAGCAGCTGGAAGGCAAGATGGTGGCCTCGTCGGACGCCTATTGGCAGCATCAAAACCGCCTGCATGAGTTTGACCTGCTGCGCCGCTATCAGGCTGCCCAGCAGGTATTAGAGCAAACCCAAACAAGCGCGGCGGCCTCAACCGCCGGTGCAGAATAAAATTGGCGTCGTGAAAAAGCCGTCTCGCGTATAGACGGCCGAGCAATCTCGGGGCACAGTGTCTGACTACAGGCTATATCTGTGGCGAGGCGCGGCTTCGGGTTAACAGGCAGGAGATGTCGGCATGAGCATGCCGCAACTTTTTGATGATTATGTCGCCCCTTCAGAAGTGTATGAAGGGCGCAACTGGATTACCGCGCGCCTGCTTATGGCCCGCGCGTTCCATGCACTTGACCTGATTGAAGACAGCTGCAGCTTCCTTGATGAAGAAAGCCCGGAGAAGCTGCGTTTTCGCCTGCGCGAAATGTATGAGCTGGCCTGCAAGGCCGACGTGCTGATCGGTGAAGCCTTCATGCAGGTGGCGCCGCATCTGTTCCAGCAAAGCGGCAATGAATCGGCCGGCGAGCATATCAAGAGCTGCCTGCAGGAAATCCGCGATCGCGGCAACCTCTCGGGCCGCGAAAGCGCCATCAACCTGCAGCTGCGCCTGCAATGGGTGCTGTCACTGGTCTCGCACCTCAAATACCATCTCGCTGGTATCGATCAGTAGTGATCCAGATCAGAACCCGGCGCGCAGGCCGTTGCTGTTGGTGTTTATGACCACCGCCCTTTATACCCATCCGCTGTTCCTGCAGCATGAGACCGGCCCCGGCCATGCCGAAAGCCCGGCCCGGCTCACCCATATACTGGCCGCGCTGGAGGGCGTATCTGGTCTTGAGCGGCGCAGCGCAGCGGCCGCAACACAGGCGCAGCTGCTACGGGTGCATGAGCGCGCGTATCTTGATATGCTCAGTGTGTTTGGCCCCGGCGCGCTCGATGCTGACACCATCTTGAGTGCCTATAGTTATGACGCGGCGCTGCATGCGGCTGGCGCGGTGTGTGCGGCGGTTGATGCTGTCATGGCGGGTGAGATCAACAATGCCTTTTGCGCGGTGCGTCCGCCCGGTCACCATGCCGAGCCGGGGCAGGCCATGGGCTTTTGCCTGCTCAATAACGTGGCGGTGGGCGCGCTGCAGGCCCAGCAGGTGCAGGGGTGCACGCGGGTGGCGGTGCTGGACTTTGATGTGCATCACGGCAATGGCACGCAGATGGTGGCGTGGGATAATCCGCATGTCTTTTTTGGCTCGTCGCATCAATGGCCGTTTTATCCCGGCACGGGCGCAGCAGATGAATGCGGCGCCTATGGCAATATCGTCAACGCGCCGCTGGCGGCGGGGGCGGGCAGCCGGGCGTTTCGGACGGCGTGGCGAGAGCGCATTCTCCCCGCCTGCCGGGACTTTGCGCCGGACTTCATTCTGCTCTCGGCCGGGTTTGACGCGCATCAGGATGACCCCTTGGGCGGGCTTGGCCTGCAGGAGGATGATTTTGGCTGGCTGACCGGCGAGATTCTGGCGCTGGCGGCGCAAACCTGCGCGGGGCGCGTGGTCTCGGTGCTAGAAGGGGGCTATAATCTGGCCGCAACCGCCGATTCGGCGGCAATTCACGTTGCCCACCTCGCCGGGGCTTGAACGAAACGGCATAAACCCGTACAGTCCGCCGCCATGAGCGCGAAATCTGCCCCAAAATCAGACACACCAGCGGCCATTCCGGCCGACATCGCTGCCCTGCCGTTTGAAGAGGCCTTGGCCCAGCTCGAAACCATTGTTCGCCAGCTTGAAAGCGGGCAGGGCAAGCTCGACGACGCCATTACCGCCTATGAACGCGGCGTGCTGCTGCGCCGCCATTGCGAGGCGCGTCTGAGTGAGGCGCAGGGTCGTATTGAGAAAATCTCGCAGGGGCCAGACGGCACCCTGACCACCACAGCCATGGAGTAAGCCATGCCCAGTTTGCACCCCCAAATTCAGGACGCCATGGCCGATGTGGTCACCGCCGTACAGGAAGAGCTGGACCAGTTCATTCCGCTCACCGGCAATCCGGAAGACCGCCTGTATGAGGCCATGCGTCATGCGGCGCTGAGCGGCGGCAAGCGTCTGCGTCCGTTCCTGTGCATCAGCTCGGCCAACATGTTCGGGGTTGATCCGGCCCGCTCGCGCCGTGTGGCCGCCGCCATTGAAATGCTGCACTGCTACTCGCTCGTGCATGACGATCTGCCCGCCATGGATAATAGCGACCTGCGCCGTGGCAAGCCCACCGTGCATAAAGCCTATGATGAGGCTACCGCCATTCTGGCTGGTGACGCGCTGCTGACCTACGCGTTTGAAGTGCTGTCCAACAACGCCACGCATGAAGACCCGCAAGTGCGCGCCAATCTGGTTCTCGGTCTGGCGCGCGCGGCTGGTGCCAATGGTATGGTTGGCGGCCAGATGCTCGACATGATCGCGCAGACCACCGAGCTTGATATTGGCCAGACCACCCGTCTGCAGCGTATGAAGACCGGTGAGCTGATCGCCTTTGCCTGCGAGGCCGGGGCCATTCTTGGCAAAGCCAGTGACACCCAGCGTCTGGCCCTGCGCAAATACGCGCATGATCTGGGCCTGGCGTTCCAGATGATCGACGATCTGCTCGATGTTGAAGGCAAACCCGAAGAAGTGGGCAAGCCCACCCAGCGTGACGCCGCTGCCAAGAAGGCCACCTTCGTCACCATCCTCGGCCCCGAGCGCACCCGCGCCCAGGCCGAGATGCTCTCGCAGCAGGCCCGTCGCCATCTCGAAATTTTCGAGAGCCGCGCCCAGCTGCTGCGTGACGTCGCCCAGTTTGTGGTTGAACGCCGCAACTAGGGTGTGGACTCATTAGAGTCCAATAATCGTCATTCCCGCGCGACGGCTACACCGTCACCCCCGTGAAGGCGGGGGTCCATCGGGCCGCTTGAGTTGATGAAGATATGGATTCCCGCCCGTCTTTGCCAAAGACAACTTTGGCGCGCGCTCATTATACGGGTGACTCCAGTCCGTTTGCGCTGGGGCAGCCGACCATGAGTTTTGCACATCTCCATCACGCCAATCAGAGCCATGCCGCCAAGGTCGGTTTGTTCAAGGCCGTGGGTGTTGCCTTCACCGCTGCGGTGCGCGGTGGTCAGGACACGCAGATCAACTGGGTGCGTCCGGACTGGCTGAACGGCAAAGCCGCCATCCAGACCATGAAGGCGTTGCTGCCGGGTGGGCAGTAAGTCGGTTGCCCGGCTGAATTTGCTCTTGACTTTTGCCTAAAAATGTGGCATTGACATTGATACGGACACCTATGTCCGTTTTCAACCGCTGGCCTTTCAAGACCGGCGGTTTTTGTTTGGCTGTAATTCACATCAAAATAGTCACCCCCGCGCGACGGCACACCGTCACCCCCGCGTAGGCGGGGGTCCATTGGGCCGCTTAAGCTGATGGAGACATGGATTCCCGGCCCGTCTTTGCCCCGTCTATGTCAAAGACTGCTTTGGCGCACGGGAACAACTGAATAGAACAAACATCCCCTGCCTGATCAGCAGTGGTTAAGCGTACGCAGGATAAAATTTAACGAGAGAGAGAAAGTCTCCGGCGGAGCCATGCCTTTTTCAGGCTAGCCCCCTAAGATAATGCCCGGGCAGGAGAGGTCAGCGGCACCCCTTCCTCTCCCTTTCCCATACCCTAACCCTCTCTATCCCCGAAGGGTCAGCGTAGCTGAGCCAGAGGGGTAGAAGGGTGAGGGTCTCTCATTCTCCGCGCGCGAATCTTGTTTTGCCCTACCGCTTCCCTACATGAGGGCGGGTTACATACCGCCGGGGGCGGCAAGGGCCGGGCGCCGGATCGAGTGGCCGCCAGATTGGCTGAGTGATAGACCGAGTGCCGGGTTATTAGGTGCAGGAATGCTCGGGCCAGGCCCGCTTGTATCCCACGCCATGTCTTCAACAATGGTGGCGGGCGTTAGGACAGACTGGGTCAGTTCACCCGCCTGCAGGCGCTGCTGGCTGAAGTTGGTGTTAAGCGCGGTTAGCGTCGCGCGCTGCGCAGCGGTTAGCTGGCCATCACCTTCCACATAAACGCCAATGGCGTTGCTGTTTTTACCGGCGTCGATCTGCGGGTTCAGGCTGAGCGGGCGGGCATGCGCGCTATCCTGCTCAATCGTACCGTCGGCCTTGACCAGTAGATGCGCGCCGCAATGAGTGAGTGCGCCACCGGCGCGGTCAGGCGCGGTATCGCGCGCGGCCAGCGCTGCCAGCGTGTTGCCAGCATCGCCTGCTGGCAGACCGGTAAAACGCCAGCTGATGTGATCGACATTGCCGCGCTCGCCCATATCATCGCGTCCGGCATTCATGCTGTTATAGGCGGGCAGGGCCTGCGCCGGGTCAGAAATCATGACGCTGGTTGCCGCGCCCACAGCCGCTGGCGCTGCCAGTCGCGCTGCGCTTGCCAGCGCGCCGCTTGCCAGTTCAGCCGCGCCATTTACAGCCGCCCCAACAGCGCCACCAGCACCCAATGCATAGGCGCCTGCGCCTGCCATCATGGCCACGCCTACTTTTGCCATGGCCGCGTCAAACGGATGCTCCTGCGCGGTTTTTTCAACAATCTCGGCGAATGTGGGCTTGGCCTGCACGGACTGCGCGGTGTGTGCCTGTGCGTGTGCCTGTGAATGTATATCAGACTGGCCGAGGGCGCTTTGCTGGCGAATGTTGTCAATCTCGTGCTGCTTGATCTTGTTCAGACCCTGCTCAATCTGCTCGATCGATAGAGCACCAGCTTCAATATCCTTCGGCCGGTCTTTCTCGGGTATGTGTGCCCATCCGCTCTTGCGCAGCTCGATGGCGGTCTTGCGCACGGCTTCAGGCGTCAGCTCTTCCACCAGCTTGCAGGCGCTTTCTGCCATGGCTTTGGTGGGGAAAGCCAAACGGGGGTTTTCTCGAATTTCTTCTGCTAATGTGGCCAGTGTAAACATTTCACTGCGATAGGCAGGATCAACTAAAGCCATATGCGGATCGCTTGAGTTGAGAGCAATTTGCTTAAAGCTTCCGGAAAATGAACGGTCAAGCCTATGCGTCAGCTCAAGATCTAAATCAAAAACAGCCGTCTTTAGGTAGATATCCGCTTGAGCTGGGTCGCTCATCTGCATGGTTCTGTAAGACATTTCTATGTCGATGATTTTGTTTTCGACAAATTTTGTGTAGATTGGGTGGCTACCGTTATGCAAAGCCATATTCGAGCTCATGGCACCACTTCGTGTAGAGGGAAGCTCGATTATATTATGTCGCCCTTCTTCATCTAGCTCGGCGCTAGTAAGTACTTGTAAGACATGCGGATCGTTAAGAAATTCCATTCTCTCCCACAGTTCATGTGGGATAAGGTGGTGCTTTTGGGTGCTGGCGCAAGGTTCGTATGGTTTGTTGTCAACATACGTCAATAACGATGAGGGGCGCTTTGAAATGTCGTTAAACGCAGCAGCAGGCAGCATAGGCATGAGGCATAGCCTAGCCAAAACCCCTTAAAATCTGGTGAGCGAATGGGCCGAGATTAATTCCGCTATAGCCAAAGCATACCCAGCTAATCTTTTGGTCGGATAGATTCCAGAAATTCGCGGCTTATACCCGGTGGTGGATCTGCGGGCCAGCCATACATGATGGGTAGATTGTAGTACAAATAGTAAAGTTTTTTATTGCCATTGATTATCTCCCTGGATAGTTCCAAATTCTCCCTGTAAGGCGTATATCGCATCCGGTATATTTTTTCGGCTTTGCAGCGCTTCATCAATTTTTCAGAAATATAAACTGGATGTGAGTTAACCCCCCCGACCCTGAACATTGGGTAGTCGCGGACCACGTCCATCTTGAGCTTGATGTTAAGTAAGGGAGTTTCCATCTCAGGGAGAACAATCCCTCGTTTTTTCTCATGCTCACGCAGGGCCGGGGCGATTGGTAACGGATCGCCATACATAAACTCAAGGCAATCAAGCATCGGCGTCCACAGAAAATAGTATTTATCGGTGGCTGGGTATTTGCCTTGCGGGTCGGGCGTATAGTGAATAGGCATGAGGCGAATGGTGTTGCCGCATTCCTTTTCCAGCAGGTCCGCCACGCGCTGGCAGACGATGATGTCGTTATGCACTTCATAAAAGCGCGGCTTGGGTGAGCTGATAAAAACCGGCTCGCGGCATTCATACCCTTCCGGGAATGGTTTGCTATTGCGCACGTCAGTACGGATTTCATTGAATTTGGATGACGGTTCTAGCCGGAAGTGAAGTCCGGCCATGGTGAGGCAATCATGGAAGGTATAATAAGGCGATTTCATGCGGCCAGCTTAAACCAAAAACACCCTGCCCGCTAATGGTTTGGCGGGCAGGGTGTGATCGGCATTTTGTAAAGGCGCGCTGTTACTGTGCCAGCACCGGGCCGGTATAGATCAGGGCGCGGCTGGGCTGACTGACTTGGGCTGAGGCCTGCTGCAGACCGAGCAACAGGTTTTGCCATGTCAGCATGCTAAATGTTGGTGCGCTGATGAACTGGCGTAGCAGGCCGATGATCATGTGTGGCGACAGCTCCGGCTCGGGCAGCTGCTTGATGGCCAAGCGCTCACCTTCCGCCAGTTGCAGATGTTCGCGCACAAGGCGAATGGCGTCTTTAAGGCCGCCCAGCTCATCGACCAGTCCAACCTTTTGTGCGCTCACGCCTGTCCATACACGGCCGCGCGCCACTGCATCCATCTGCGCGGGCTTGAGGTTGCGCCCATCCATCACACGCTGCAGGAAGGTTTTGTAGACCTGATCAAGCGAGGCGTTGATCTGCGTCACCGCTGTGCCGCTAAACGGCCGCGCGGGCGAGAACATGCTGCTGTTGGCGCCGGTGTTGAGATCAACCCAGTTAACGCCAAGTTTATCCGACAGGCCGTCAATCACCATCTTGCCGCCCACCACGCCGATGGAGCCGGTGAGGGTGCTGGGGTCGGCTACGATGCGGTCAGCAGCGGTTGCAATCCAATAGCCGCCAGAGGCCGCCATCTCGCCCATCGAGACGACGATATATTTGCCGCGCTCATGCGCCCGCACGAGGGCGCGGTGAATGGATTCAGACGCGGTGACCGAGCCGCCCGGGCTGTTGATGCGCAGGATGATGGCCTTGATGCTGTCATCCGCCGCCGCCTTGTTGATGGTGGCGACCAGCTCTTGCGCGCTGGCAACATCACGCTCGCCGGTGGGGCCGCTATCGCTGGCCAGCCGTACAATCGGCCCATCGACATGAATGAGCGCAGCGGTGGCCTTGACCGGGCCCTTGGGCGGCTCCAGCGCGCTGATATAATCGGCCATGTCCAGCCAGCGCTTTTTCTCGCCCATGGTGGCTTCGACCTTGTTGATGAGCTGATCGTGATAGATGAGGTCGTCAAGCAGACCGGCCTTTTGCGCCTGCGTGTCGAGCAGCGGGGCGGTGTTGACCAGCTTTTGCAGATCCGCCCGGCTGATTTTGCGCGCCGCGCTGATATCATTCATCATGCTGTTGTGCACGTCATCGATCATCTTCTGGTAATTGCTGCGCAGCGGCGCCGACAGGGTGGTGTCGGTCATGGTGGAGGCCGCGCCTTTAAACTCATAACGCTCGCGGATATCCGGCGTGATGCCGATTTTATCGAGCAGGCCGCGCGCAAACGGCAGGCTCATGCCAGCGCCGGTCAGCCCCACAGTGCCCAGCGGCTGCATGGCAATGGTATCAAACGCGCTGGCCAGCCAATAGGGGCGGTTGCCGGGGCCGATATCGCCAAAATTATCGGCATAGGCATGGGCAAAGCGGCCGCTGGCGCGAAAGCGGGTAATAGCGGCGCGCAGCTCTTCGACCTGTGCGGGGCCGAGATTCATGTCGCTGACATCGGCCACCAGCCCCTTGATGCGCTCATCGGTGCTGGCGCGGTCGAGCGCGTAAATCAGGGTGTGCAGGTCAATGGTGTCGTCACCCAGAAGGGCGGCGAGCGGGTCGGCCTGGCCTTGCTCGGCCACCTGACGCAGGTCAAGCTGCAGCACGCTGCCGTGATGCACAAACACGCCATGCGGTTTGACCAGCGATTGCATGAGCAGGGAAGAGAGGAACATCATCACCATGGCAAAGCCCAGCCAGGTGCAGATCCGCACAAAGCTGCGGCGCACAAAGGCCCACAGGCGGGCCAGGCGGCCAGCACGCGGGGCGGGGGCGGGGATGGGGGTGTAATGGGCGGTAAAGCTCATGGCAGGCTCACAAAGGGGGCGCGGATGCGCCGAGGGACTAGAATAAGGGCAATCTAGCACGCGGCTTTTAAAAAAACAGGCATCACGGCAGGCACTTGGGACGGGAGTGCCACAGCGCCGTGGCGATTATGGCACAGGGTGTGCAAGGCTCTTGCTGAAATGGTTGCTCCAAAAGCCAAATCGGGCGAATATGCCAGCCGTCTCATCGGGATAGCTTTATGATCATCACATGTCCGCGCTGCTTTGCTACCTACAATGTTCCTGACACCTTCGCACAGGTGGGCGGGCGCAAGGTGCGTTGCTCGGACTGCAAGTTCACCTGGACCGAGACACCGCCCCCGCAGGACGCCATCGCCGCGCTCGCGCCCGAGCCAGCAGCCAATACGCAAGCCTCCAGCTTTGCTGATATGGTGACATCGCCGCCGCCGGTTGTTGAAGAGCCCAAGCCGCGCCCGGTTGTGCGCCGTGGCAGTAATCGCCCGCCCGCGCCCAAGCGTGATATGGGCATGATGGTGGCGTGGGGCCTGTTTGGCATCACTGCGCTGGCCTGCGCGTTGGTGTTGCTGCGCGGCCCGCTGGGCAAGAGCGCCCATTTCATGACCGACCTTTATGAGGATATCGGCCTGCCGGTGGAAACGCCGGATGACTGGTTCCGCTTTGAAAACATCTCGCTGGAAAAGAGTGTGGCCGATGGCCAGACCGTGCTGCTGGTGCGCGGGCAGGTGGTGAATCAGTCGCGCCGTTTGCGTGAGGTGCCGCAGCTCAAGCTGTTCTGGCTGGACAAGAGCGGGCAGGAAGGCCCCATGACCCTGCTGCAGGCGCGCCCGGCTGAGATTGAGCCGGACGAAAGCGCCCGCTTTAACGGCGAGCTGGTGGGGGTAGATGCCAGCGCTGGCGGTGAAGTGAAGGTGACTTTCATCGGCCCGGATGCGCATGAAACCGGCGATACCCCGCCCGCTGAAGGGGCTGGTCACGAGGATACGTCCCACGCTGCCGCTCCACACGAGGCGCCTGCACATGAGGCGCCTGCACATGAGGCACCGGCTGTGACCTCGCAGGAGGCACCCGCTCACGAAGCGCCAGCGCATGAGGCTCCGGCACAAGAAGCTCCGGCACATGAGACTGCTGCCCCTGCGGCCCCAGCTGAGGGAGGGTCACATGGCGCGCCAGAACCACACGCAGCCGGCCACTAAGCCGATCATCGATCGGCCGACCTTGCCCATCGTTGTGCGTCATCCGCGCGAACGCCGCCCGCTGCTGCTCCTGGTGGCGCTGGCCTTTCTGGTCTGGCTGGGCTTTACCGGCAAGGATGTGAATTTCAGCCTGCCCAAGGTCGCACTGCCGGATGTAGCGATGCCGGACATGACCTTTCGCAGTACGCCCAATCCGTTTGTGATCGAAGCGGTGGCGCTGCGCCCCAGCACCAATAAAAACGGGATTAACTGGATGGTCAGCGGCTATCTGCGCAACAAGAGCGACAAGACCACCAAGGCCAGCGATCTGCGCATTCGCCTGTTGCGCGCGGACGGCAGCGAGGCCGCCAGCACCTTGCTGCGCATGCAAAGCCAGCTGGTGCCCATGCAGTCGGCCCTTACATTTGTGACCTCGCTGCAAACCTCGCGGCAGGAAACGACGCTGAGTGCCGAGGTCACCCCGCTGCCGGTTGAGGTGACGCCATGAGCGATCTCAGCCCGATGGATACCCGCATTCTGGTGGTGGAAGATGAGCCGGGCGTGCGTGACTTCGTCAAACGCGGCCTGCTCTCAGTCGGCTATGATGTGGTGACCGCTGAAGACGGCGAGCATGCGCTGGAACGCCTGAAGGAAGGCTCGTTCCACCTGATGGTGACTGACATTGTCATGCCCGGGCTGGACGGCATTGCCCTCGCGCTCAAGGCCGGCAAGGATTATCCCGATCTTAAAATCCTGCTGATGACCGGCTATGCCACCGAGCGCCAGCGTGCCCATAATCTGGAAAGCCTGGTACATACGGTGCTGGCCAAGCCCTTCTCGCTCAAGGCCCTGATTGCGGCGGTGGAAGAAGGCCTGCTGCAAAGCCCGCGCATGAATTGAAGCTGGGGCCGCTTGATCTCTGGGATTAAGAGATTAGGCCTTCTCGTGTGAGGGGTTGTACTCATTTCTCAAGGTTTAAGTGCGCGCTGAAATGAGGTGGTTATTCGTTCCTCCGATTATATGGCCGAGCGAGGCGGAATTCGTCGCCATGTGGGGTAGAACAAGTAAGAGCAGATGGGTCTCTAAGCAGTTCGTCCAGTCGTGCGGCGTATTGTTCGTAGGGTAAAATCAAACTGCCCCTTAGAGTTGCAACATCACACTTCTGAGGATTTGTTTCTATGCATGCATTGTAGGCTTTAATCTGTTCGAAGTTGGATAGGAGTAGCGATATACTTACAACCCAATCCAACTTTGAAAGTTTTCTTAAAGTGGGGCCATCATAGCCATAAAAAATCCCCATAATTGAATTGCGAGCAACATCATCTTGATTCTTTACACTCCCAGAAATTCTAAAAGAGAAGGCGTAAGGTGAATATTCTCCTAGAACAAGCATCTGGGAGAGTGCATATCTGGCTTCTGGATTTCCGGCTTTTGCGACTGGCCAAATTGCATTCCACCTTGCATGGCACTTCTGATCCGGAGACTGGTTGGACACATCAATTTGTTTGAGGGTATCCCGAACCTTCTGCCACGTGGCATTGTCTTCTGCTGTCCAGTTTTCATCATAGGCATCATAAGCCGGGCCATTCGGCGCCGCCGGCTCAGAAGCAGAAACAGGCTGATTTACAAAGGCCAGTCCCAAAACAAGAGCAAGCAGCCAGTTACGTTGCATCATCTCACTCCCTTTAATAGGATATGCCCTAAAACCATTTGAGCAGGCGCTCGTAATAATCGCGTTCGTCCTGCGAGCGGCGCATGTCACCGGCGCGGCGGCGCAGTTCGTCCAGCACGTCACGCGCGCGGTCGCTTTCGCTCTGGTCGGGCACTTCAATGTCACGGGTATCGCGCCCGCCATTATTGCTGTCCTGCCGGCCGAGCGGGTCGGTATTGCCGCGTTGTTCCTGTTGCTGGCGCAGGATCATCTGCCGCGCGGCTTCGCTCATGCCTTGCTGCATCTGGCGCAGGGCTTCCAGCTGATGCTTGAGGGATTGCTGCGCATCCGGCTTGCCCAGCTGCTCGCCCGACTGGCCCATTTCTTCCTGCGCCTGACCAAACGGGCCGGATTGATAGCCGCGCTCGCGCAGCTCTTTAAGGATCTGGCCCAAGCGGTCGCGCAGATTGTTCTGCTCGCCGGGTGTCGGTAGCCCCTCGGCTCCCGGCTGCTGACCAGATTGATGTTGAGAATTTTGGCCCTGAGAAGATTGGCCCTGAGAGGATTGGCCTTGGCCGGGCTGCGCCTGCGGTGATTGACCCGGTTGGCCTTGTCCACTCTCTTGCTGCTGCGACTGTTGTTGGGCCTGCTGCTGAGCCTGATTCTGAGATTGACCGCGATTGGGCTGCGGGTCAGTGGGCATTTGCTGCACCGGCGGCGGGGTTTGAAAACGCTGGGTGCGTTCTGCCATTTGCTGCTGCTGACGCATGATGTCCTGCAGGTCGCGCAAGGCCTGCTGGTCACGCGGATCACCCATACCGGGTTGGCGCAGATTTTCCATCAGCTGCTGAAGCTGGCTGAGCATGTCCCGCGCCTGATCGCGCTGGCCGCTTTGCGCATGCTGCTGCAATTGCTCTAAAAACTTTTGCAGATCCTCACGGCTGAGGACATCGCCCAGTTTGGGCAGGCCCATCTCACCAGACTGATTTTGCTGCTCGGCCATCTGGTCGAGATATTGTTGCAGGGCCTGCTGCAATTGCTGCATGAGCTGCTGGATCTCGGCGTCGCTGGCATTGTTGTTGAGCGCGTCCTCCAGCTCCTGCTGGATGATGCGCAGCTCGGCCAGCTTTTGCTGGGCGCCGCCATCTTCAAAATGCAAAGCGGTGTCCCACATCTGCTGGATAAGGCCGGGCATAATAGTGCTGTCATCGTTATAGCGCAGGCGGCTGACCATGCTGCGCAGCGAGAGCGGGCCCACCCAGTCACCTTCGCTATTATCTTCAGCTTCGCCCGCCAGCTGGTTGAGGGCAATCATCACATCCTGCCGGGCGCCCATGCCGCGCACCACCAGATCACGCCGCAGTTTAATGAGGGCCTTGGCAATGCTGTTGGTGAAGATGCGCTCGGGCAGTTTGAAGCTGAGTGGGTCGG
>Ga0255168_1000050_pt1 | contig 56586 bp, 54 predicted proteins | sample Atl_Miss_RepB_8d_FD_183629 | JGI IMG/M metagenome (GOLD analysis project Ga0255168, IMG submission 183629) | Freshwater microbial communities from Altamaha River, Georgia, United States - Atl_Miss_RepB_8d | ecosystem: Environmental > Aquatic > Freshwater > River | place: USA: Georgia | collected... | reverse complement strand
GCTTATGGCCTTGAGAAGAAGAAGACCGGTATCGTGGCCGTGTACGATCTCGGTGGTGGTACGTTTGACGTGTCCATCCTTGAGATCGGTGATGGCGTGTTCGAAGTGAAGTCGACCAATGGTGATACCTTCCTCGGTGGTGAAGACTTCGACCAGCGCATCATCGACTGGATCGCTGACGAGTTCAAGCGTGAGAACGGTGTGGACCTGCGTGCCGACCCCATGACCAAGCAGCGCCTGAAGGCCGCGGCTGAAAAGGCCAAGATCGAGCTGTCTTCGTCCATGCAGACCGAAATCAACGAGCCGTTCATCACCATGAACGCCAGCGGCCCGCTGCACCTCAACCTCAAGCTGACCCGCGCCAAGCTGGAATCGCTGGTGGACGATCTCATCAAGAAGAGTATCGCTCCGTGTGAAGCCGCGCTGAAGGATGCCGGTGTGACCAAGGATCAGATCGATGAAGTCGTGATGGTTGGTGGTATGACCCGTATGCCCAAGGTGGTTGAGACGGTTGAAGCCTTCTTTGGCAAGAAGCCGCATCAGGGCGTCAACCCGGACGAAGTGGTGGCCGTGGGTGCTGCTATTCAGGGCGGCGTGCTCAAGGGCGAAGTGAAGGACGTGCTGCTGCTCGACGTGACCCCGCTCAGCCTGGGTATCGAAACCCTGGGCGGCGTGTTCACCCGTCTGATCGACCGCAACACCACCATCCCCACCAAGAAGAGCCAGGTGTTCTCCACCGCTGAAGATAATCAGGGTGCTGTGACCATCCGTGTGTTCCAAGGTGAGCGTGAAATGGCGGCGGATAACAAGATGCTCGGCCAGTTTGACCTGGCAGGCATTCCGCCGGCCCCGCGCGGCGTGCCCAAGATCGAAGTCACCTTCGACATCGACGCCAACGGCATTGTTGCCGTCTCGGCCAAGGACACCGCGACCGGCAAGGAACAGCAGGTGCGCATCTCCCCGTCGGGAGGTCTGTCCAAGGACGACATCGAGAAGATGGTCAAGGACGCCGAAGCGCACAAGGCTGAAGACAGCAAGCGCAAGGACCTGATCGAAGCCCGTAACCATGCCGACAGCCTGCTGCACAGCACCGAGCAGCAGCTCAAGGAGCATGAGAGCAAGATCGACGCGTCGCTCAAGAGTACGATCGAATCCGCCATGAACGACCTTAAGGGCGTGAAGGACGGTGAAGACCTGCAGGCCATCAAGGACAAGACCCAGGCGCTCAGCCAGGCTGTCATGAAGGTGGGCGAGGCCATTTACAAGGCCACCGGCGGCGCACCTGAAGGTGCAGCGGCTGGCGGTGCTGATGACGCAGCGCAGGCAGCTGGCGGCACCAGCGGCGGCAAGAGCGGTGACGACACCGTTGTTGATGCCGACTTTGAAGAAGTGGATGGCAAGAAGAGCGCGTAAATCCGCGTATTTTACAAACAACCCGCCCGGTGAAACGACCGGGCGGGTTTCTGTGTAAAAGGAAGATGGGCCATGGCCGGTGCACACGATTATTATTCCGTTCTGGGTGTTTCCAAAGGCGCGTCAGCGGATGAGCTGAAGAAGGCCTATCGCAAGTTGGCCATGCAATATCACCCGGATAAAAATCCGGGCGACAAGGCGGCCGAGGCCAAGTTCAAGGAAATCAACGAGGCTTATGACGTGCTGCGCGATGATCAGAAGCGCGCCGCCTATGATCGCCTTGGTCATGCCGCCTTTACGCAGGGCGGCGGTAATAATGCGGGCGGCGGCGGTTTTGCTGGCGGTGATCCGTTCGGGTTTAATTTTGGCGGCGGCGGTGGCATGGGTGGCTTTGCCGACATCTTCGACGAGATGTTTGGCGACTTTATGTCCGGTGGTGGTGGCCAGCGCGGTCAGGCCGGGGCTGGGCGCGGTAATGACCTGCGCTATAATCTGGAAATTTCGCTGGAAGATGCCTTCAAGGGCTCGCAGGCACAAGTCCGCATTCCCTCTTCTATCAGCTGTGATAGCTGCCATGGCAGCGGTGCCAAAGCGGGCACACAGCCCACGCAATGCCCCACTTGTGCTGGCCACGGCAAGATCCGTGCGCAGCAGGGCTTCTTCACCATTGAGCGCACCTGTCCGGCCTGTCAGGGCGCGGGTCGTGTGATTAAAACGCCGTGTCCGAGTTGCTCAGGCGCGGGCCGCATCCGTAAGGAGCGCACCCTCAAGGTTGATATTCCCGCTGGTGTGGAAGACGGCACCCGCATTCGTTTGGCGGGTGAGGGTGAAGCGGGCCTGCGTGGGTCAGCGCCGGGTGATCTCTATATTTTCCTCGCAATCAAATCGCATCCGCTGTTCCAGCGGGACGGGGCCGACCTGCATTGCCGGGTGCCGCTGCCCATGACCACGGCTGCGCTTGGGGGTGAGATCGAGATTCCCACGATTGATGGTGTGCCGGTTCAGGTCAGCATTAATCCGGGCACGCAGACCGGCCAGCAATACCGCCTGCGCGGTAAGGGCATGAAGGTGATGAAGTCATCGCAGCGCGGTGATCTTTATGTAGAGACCGTGGTGGAAACACCGCGCAATCTCACCGCCCGCCAGCAGGAATTGCTGCGTGAGTTTGCGGCCGACAGCAGCAACAACAATCCCGAGACGCAGGGCTTTTTTGGCCGCGTGAAGGAATTCATCGACGGGTTGAAGGGCTAGAGCATTTTCAGCAAAAGTGTGCGCGGTTTTGCGGTTCGAAAATGCGACAAAACAAACAAGTAGACCATTTAGACTAAATCCATATTCAGTTAAAATGGTCTAAGCCGCTTTGCTCTTAGCGCACAATCCGGCTCAGGATGAATAAGCCTGCCGCACTGGCTACCATAGCCGGGCCGGCGGGTACGTCATAATATAGCGAGGCAAACAGGCCCAGCACGCTGGCCAGCAAACTGGTCGCTGCTGCCAGCAGAGCCATCTGCTCAGGCGTGCGCGCCATGCGCCGGGCTGTGGCCGCCGGAATAACCAGCAGCGCGGTGAGCAGCAAGACACCCACCAGCTGTACGCCCGCCGCAATCACCAAGGCCAGTAAGGCCAGAAAAATCAGTTCCAGCCGCGCCGTGGGCAGGCCGCTGACTTTGGCCAGGTCAGGCGCTACCGTCAGCTTCATCAGCGGGCGCCAGAGTGCCAGCAGGCAGGCCAGCACCAAGGCTACGCCGGCGCTCATATAAACCAGTTGGCGGGCTGATAGCGCCAGAATATCGCCAAACAGATAACCCAGCAGATCAACCTTTACACCGGGCATGGCGTGCAGGGCAATCAGGCCCAGCGCCAGCGCCGTGGGGCTTAAAATACCCAGCAATGTGTCGTGCGCCAGATCAGGCTTGCGCGCCAATAGTGTGAGCGTAAGGGCAAACAGCAGGCCTACCCCAAGCACCGCCGCCATGATCGGCAGTTCAAACATCAGGCCTAGCGCTACGCCCAGCAGCGCCGCATGAGCGAGGGCATCACCAAAAAAGGCCATACGCCGCCATACCAGCAGGCAGCCCAGCGGGCCGGTGACCAGTGCCAGCAAAGCGCTGCCCAGCAGGGCGCGCAGAAAGAAGTCAGGGAGCTCAGTCATGGGTGTGATCATGGTCGTGATGATGGTGGTAAACAGCAAACGCGTCAGCCGCCGGGCCGAACAGCGCGGTATAGGCCGGATCGCGGCTCACATCATCCGGCTTGCCTTGGCAACAGATATGGCCATGCAGGCAGATCACGCGGTCAGTCTTGCGCATGACAATGTTCAGATCATGCGAGACCAGTAGCACGCCGCAGCCTGTTTCATCGCGCACGCGGCCAATGGTGTCGTACAAGGCGCGCTGCCCGGCCAGATCCAGCGCCTGCGCCGGTTCATCCAGCACCAGCAGCTGCGGCTGATTGCTGAGCGCGCGGGCCAGCAGCACACGCTGTAATTCCCCGCCGGAGAGTTTTTGCAAGGGGCGGCCCAGCAAAGGGCGGGCGCCTGCTTTATCGATCGCGGTATCATCCTGCCCCCACAGCGCCAGAAAGCGTCCAGCCGTCATGGGTAGCAGGCTATCCAGCGGCAGGCGCTGCGGCACATAGCCAATGCGCAGCTGCGGCGCGCGTGTCACGCTGCCACTCTCCGGGCGCTGCAGGCCCAGCAGCACGCGCAGCAAAGTGGTTTTGCCTGCGCCATTGGGGCCAATCAGGCTGACAATTTCGCCCGGCATCAATTGCAGGTGAATGCCGTGCAGCACGCTGCGGCCGTCAAAGGCGGCAGCAATCTGGTGGGCGGTGAGTAGCGGTGTGGTCATCATGCTCTTGCGCTATGTTATAATATAACATATGGTAGCCCCGGTTGTAGCATGTTTAAGGAAGGTTTGTCATGCGTCATTTTCCAGCCTTGTGCGCCCTGTTGTTTGGGGCTGTTTTTACTGCATATCCCGCGCAGGCCGACACGCCGCGCGTACTGGTGTCCATTGCGCCGCTGGCCGGTATCGCGGCTGCGGTGATGGACGGCGTAGGCACGCCAGATGTGCTCATTACCGGTAATGCCAGCCCGCATACCTATCAGCTGCGCCCGTCAGACGCCAAGCGGCTGGAGCAGGCTGATCTGGTCGTCTGGGTCGGGCCGGGGCTTGAAACCTTTTTGGAAAAGCCGCTCACCCAGTTGGCCAGCTATGCCGCCCAGCTGGAGCTGGCGCAGGCCCAAGGCTTAACCCATTACGCTAACCGTAGTGGCGGTGTGTGGAAACCTGAAGCCGAAGATGAACACGAAGACGAACACGAGCATGACCACGAGCATAATCACGGCGCGAACGACCCGCATCTGTGGCTTGATCCGCGCAATGCAGCCGCCATCGCCCAGCTGGTGGCTCAGCAGCTGGCTGCGCAAGACCCGGCCCATGCCGCGCACTATGCCAGCAATGCCATCGCGTTTAAGGCGGATGTTCTGGCGCTGCATGCACGGTTGCAAGCACAGTTAGCGCCGCTCAAAAATCGGGGCTTTATTGTGTTTCATGACGCCTATCAGTATTTTGAAAAGAGCTATGGGCTGGCCGGGCGTGGCTCCATCACCCTCTCGCCTGAGGTGCCGCCGTCAGCGGCGCAGCTGGCCGCCTTGCAGCAGCGTATTCACTCGCACGAGGTGGTGTGTGTACTGGCCGAGCCACAATTCCGCGCGGCGGTGGTTGATACGCTGGTCGGGGGCACGTCTGCGCGTAAAGGGTTGGTGAATCCGGATGCCAGTGATCTGCCGCTATCAGCCCATCTCTATCAGGAATATCTCCAGCGTCTGGCTGACCAGTTTGCTGCTTGCCTGACGGCACAATAAGCCTCATTCTAAGCGCGTTATTCATAGCGAGCTAACGCGGGAGAGCGATGATGCGTGTTGCAATAGCCGGCTGTGCCGGGCGCATGGGGCGGTTGCTGGTGGCGGAGATTGCCGCGAGCGAGCATGAGTTGGCGGCTGCTACAGTCTCAGCCCATTCATTGCAGGTTGGGCAGGATGTGGGCAGCATCGTCGGCATTGAGCCGCTAGGCGTACATGCCAGTGGTGAGCCAGCGGCGCTATTTGTCAGTGATGTGGTGATTGATTTTACCACGCCCGCCGCCACCTTGCGTCATGCCGAGCTGGCCGCCATCAAGAAGGTGCCGCTGATCGTCGGCACCACCGGGATGGATGCCGCTACCGAGCAGGCGCTGGCTAAGGCCGCGCAAGTGGTACCGGTGCTGGTTGCCGCCAATTTCAGCCGGGGCGTGGCGTTGTTGCTGGAGCTCACGCAGCTTGCCGCGCGCGCCTTGCCTGATGCAGACATTGGCATTTATGAGATGCACCATAATAAGAAGAAAGATGCGCCCTCTGGCACAGCCCTAGCACTGGGCGCGGCGTGTGAGCGCGGCGTGCAATATGCCGCGCTGCGCGGTGGCACGGTCACGGGGGATCATACGGTTACACTGGCGCTTGATGGTGAGCGGATTGAGCTGACCCATCGCGGTGAGAACCGCGCCATTTATGCCAAAGGCGCATTGGCTGCCGCCGCTTGGCTCATCAAGCAAAAGCCGGGGCGTTATACACTCTCTGACCTGCTCAAGGGCTAATTGCTGTTAAGCCGCTTCCAGCATCAGCCAGCGGCGCTTGCAATCCTCGCCACTGGCAAAGCCGCTGATGCCGCCATCACTATGGCCAACGCGGTGGCAGGGAACCAGCCAAGCCACCGGATTGCTGCCAACCGTATTACCAATGGCGCGTGCGGCGCGGGGCTTGCCCAGCGCGCGGGCCAGGTCAGCATAGCGCACCAGTTGGCCACGCGGAATTTGCAGCAGCAAACGCCAGACCGAGAGCTGAAACGGCGTGCCCAGCAGCAGCAGCGGCAAAGCGGGCGGGTTTGCCTTCAGGGCTTGCGTCATGATCGGCAAGTGTTGTTCGGTCAGTGAGGCTTGTGCAAAGTAGGTTTTAAAGTCACGTTTGGCCTTGGCCTCGCCCAGATCAGTCGGGCCCAGCCAGCAAATGGCACCTTCACAGACGGCTACCAGCGCGCGGCCATTTTCGCCATCAACCAAGCTCCAGCTGATGGCCAGATCGCGCGCCGCGCTACGTGGTAGCAGGGTAATCCCCGGCGGTAAGACATGGGCGCGCAGGGCTTTGGCTGCTTGGGCTTCGCTTAAAAAGTCGGGTGTAAAAGTCATGGCGGCGGATGTCCTTCTGCGCTAAGTCTAACCCATGAACCGCGCCCAGATCACCCAGTTTTTTAAGGCTTTGCAGGCACAGATGCCCGCGCCCAAGGGCGAGCTGGAATATGTCAATGCCTACACCCTGTTAGTCGCGGTTGTGCTTTCGGCGCAGGCGACTGACGCAGGCGTGAACAAGGCCACGCGCGCGCTGTTCAAAGCTGCCGATACACCGCAGAAAATGCTGGCGCTGGGTGAAGCCCGCGTCAAAGATTTCATCAAGACTATTGGCCTGTTTAATACCAAGGCCAGGAATGTGATTGCGCTCTCGCAGCAATTGATCGACCGCCATAAGGGCGAAGTGCCAGCTGACCGTGAAGCCCTGCAGGCGCTGCCCGGTGTGGGCCGTAAAACTGCTAATGTGGTGCTTAACATCTTCTTTGGTCAGCCAACCATAGCGGTGGATACGCATGTGTATCGTGTGGCCAACCGCACCGGTTTGGCACCGGGTAAAAATGTAGATGAGGTTGAAAAGAAACTCCTCAAGGTTATTCCTAAAGAGTTTCTCTACCACGCCCACCATTGGCTGATCTTACATGGCCGTTATGTATGTAAGGCGCGCGTACCTGCTTGTGGCAGCTGCGTAGTGCGTGACCTGTGCGGCTTTAAAGCCAAGACGCTGCCCTAGTTTTTTTATTCGGTATTCTACACTCAAGAAAAATGCCACCGGCGTAAAGGCCGGTGGCATTTATTAGAGTTATAGGTCTGTCAGGTTATGACCAGATAAAGTCTGACATTGAAAGTGATGCAATGTTCACATTCTGAAGCACGATCTTGGCGTCAGAAGCTGTATCCTTGATTTCTACATTTGCACCTACCTGATGCACCTGGCTGCTAAACAAAGCACTAAACGCTGCAGCATCCATGGTGGGCAGCAGGTCTGCCAGAACTTCAAGGCCAATATGATCAACACCAACTTCATAATCCGTAACAGTGTGAATGGCGTTTGAATTGCGCCAATCAGCATTGAATACGAACACATCCGAACCAGTGCCGCCGGTCGCGGTACCGTTATCAGCGCCCAGATTCAGAAAATCATTACCGGCGTCACCATAAATACGGTCTTTTCCGTCACGACCCCAGATATTATCATTACCGTTGCCACCGTAGATGGTGTCATCACCAGTGCCGGTAAAGTCAGGTCCGTCGCCGCCATCTAGGAAGTCGTCGCCATCCTCGCCGTTGATATAGTCGTTGCCATATCCACCCCAGATATGGTCACTGCCAGTGCCACCAAAAAGGTTATCCTTTTCATCCGGGTTGGTGCCATCGCCACCGGAGATATTGTCATCGCCACTGCCACCGTAAACGGTGTCCGAGCCAGAGCCACCCCAGATATCATCGTTACCAGCATCGCCGTTAAGGGTGTCGTTGCCACCGCGACCCATAACGATATCGTTACCATCACCGCCAAACAAGGTATCGTTACCATCACCTGCCTTGTCGGCACCATTATCGCCATCGAGGGTATCGTTACCAATACCGCCAAAGAGGCGGTCGTTGCCATAGCCACCCGAGATGGAATCGTCGCCAGCGTCACCCATGAGAAGATCGCCACCATCAGTGGTTGAATCCGGGCCGTCGCCGCCATCAATCATATCATTACCGTCGCCACCGTGAATGGTGTCGATACCTGTTCCACCCCAGATGGAGTCGTCGCCAGCATCGCCATTCAAGGCATCATCGCCGCCGCGGCCCATAACGATATCATTATCGTCGCCGCCGAACAGCGTATCGTTTCCATCGACAGCGCGATCGGGACCATCATCGCCATCTAGGGTGTCAGCGCCAAGGCCACCATAGAGGGTGTCATTGCCGTTACCACCCCATAGCTTGTCGTCACCAATTTCGCCCCAGAGTTTATCGTCACCACCCCGACCCATAAGGATATCGTGACCTTCGCCGCCATAGAGCTTGTCGTTGGCGTCCCCAATTTTGTCAGCACCATTATCGCCGTCTAAGGTATCGTTGCCGGTGCCGCCGTAGAGCGTGTCCGCACCATAACCACCCCAGATGGAATCGTCGCCAGCATCGCCATAAAGCGTGTCGCCGCCGTCGTCTGTATATGTAAGGCTGTCGCCGCCGTCGATCATATCGTTACCGGTGCCGCCATAAACAATATCTGTGCCACTTCCACCCCAGATAGAATCGTCGCCAGCATCACCTTTAAGCGTATCGTTGCCGCCGCGGCCCATGACAATGTCGTTGCCATCGCCGCCGTAGAGAGTATCGTTGCCGTCAACCGCGCGATCGGGGCCGTCATCACCATCCAGCGTATCTACGCCAGTACCACCATACAAGGTGTCATTGCCGTTTCCGCCCCAGAGTCTGTCATCACCACCATCGCCATTGAGTAGGTCGTTGCCGCCGCGGCCCATGACAATGTCGTTGCCATCGCCGCCATAAAGCTTGTCGGCGGCATCTTCGGCCTTATCCACGCCATTATCGCCATCGAGGGTGTCGTTACCGGTGCCGCCATACAGTGTGTCACTGCCATAGCCGCCGGCAATTATGTCGTCGCCGCCGTCGCCATACAGCGTATCCCCACCATCGTCGGCATAAATCAATGCGTCGCCGCCGTCGATCATATCATTACCTTCACCACCACGAATGACATCGGCACCTTTACCGCCCCAGATGGAATCGTTGCCAATATCGCCGTTGAGGACATCGTTGCCGCCCCGGCCCATGACAATATCGTCGCCGTTACCACCGAACAGGGTGTCAGCGCCGTCTGTTGCAGTGTCGGGCCCGTGATCACCATCTAGGGTGTCATTGCCATCGCCGCCATAGATAATGTCATTACCGCCGTCGCCAAAAACAATATCGGCTCCACCTTGGGTGCGGATGACGTCGTTGCCATCATAAGTTGAGATATAATCAGCGCCATTGCCAGTTTGAATAGTGTCATTGCCAGCAGCGCCATACAGGAAATTGTCCAGATTACTGGAAAAGATAGACACAGCGCCCGAGTGGTCAACGACCCCGCCGCCAAGCGTGGTGCTATAGACATCTAGTTCACGGCTGACAGTGCTCTGTCCATTGAACAGAATATTGCCAAAGGCAAATCCTACTGCACCGTTACTCAGGTCGTTACCCAGATTGAGCATGTTGAAGTTCGTCAGTTTGATACGCGTTGCTGTATCGTCAATAAAAGTGATCACGGTATCTGCGCCGTATTGTGTCACGATCATTTTTTCGGCGGTAAGCCCAGCGCCCGTGAATTTCAGGATATCAACTGCGGCTGCCTGAACCGGATCGGTAATGTTGGCAGCGCCCTTGAAGTTGTTGATGACAGTAACGCCAGAGCCAGCGGTGATGTTGTATGTGGTCAAGACGATCTCCTGATTTTTGAATTTGAAAGACCCGTGCAATATTTAGATTCAGGGCGCGTTTGTAAAGCGCTGAATCGCATTTTTTCCTTATAAATCGCGGAGAATTTGCGATGATCAGTGCGCTCAACAAATGCGCAAGTGCAGATTAATTTAGTGTTGCTAACCTAAAGGTACGCACACACTCTCTTTCAAAATCACTATTGCCAGCTGAAGAGGCAGTATGCGTGCTGGCATGGGCGCGAATTTCAGCATGCTGCACTTTTTCGCGGCGATGATCTTCATAAAGGTAAATATCCAGCACACAATCCTGCTGGCGATATTGCCAGATCTGCGCTGGTGGTTCGCGCCGAATGAGTGACGGGGCGCCAAACAGGCTGCGGATGTCAGCCGCTTCATAACTGACCAGATCGCTGGCCAACGCCGGAATATGGGTTTGTGTGGTCATCTCCAGCCAGCCGCCGCGCGCGAAGATGCCCAGCGTGCCCAGAATGAATGAGAGCGTGCCAACAGCAATCAGACCAAGGCAGAGCAGAAAATCCCAGCTGGGATATTCACGCCATTGCCGCTGTCTGAAAAAAGAGCGCCAAGAAACAGGCCGCACCATCAAACGATGGGCGGCCTGTTGCCATATGTCAGAATACAGCGGCGCTGCAGCGTATCTGGCCTCAGGCCGACGCACCAACAGCAACCTTGCTAGCGGTTTCTTCGCTATCCTTGTTCAGCTTGGTTGCGCTGGTCGGCAGAACCTTCAGTTCACCGATCAGGCGGCCACCCGCTTCAACTTCGATTTCGCCATAGCTCAGCGTACCTTCGATGATGCCGGTCGAACGCAGCTTCAGACGGCCACGCACGGTCAGCGAACCTTCGAACTTGCCGGCGATGTCGGCTTCGTCGATTTCAACCGAGCCCTTGAAGTGGCCGGCTTCGGTGATCTCCAGGTGACGGCCATCACGCAGGGTGGCTTCAATGTTGCCTTCAACAACGAGGATGTCACAGGCGGTGATGTCACCCGAGAGCGAAATTTCGCGGCCAACGATCAGCTTGCGCAGGCCCTGGCTGTCAGCGGTCGGCTGGGTGGTTTCGTTCTGCAGGCCAACGCGGCGCGGCAGTACACCCGGGATACCGCCAAAGCGGCTCACCGGCAGGTCGGCCGGCTTGCTCGGGGCAACGGCGGCGCGCGGGGTCATCGGCTGTACGGCGGCCGGCTGGCTGGGAGCCGACGGGGCCTGCGGGGCAGCCTGCATTTGCGGCTGCTGCGGGGCAGCGTGCGACTGCGCGGGGCGCAGCGGCAGTTCATTCATGCTCGGGGTGTTGTCAGCAGTTTGCAGACCAGAAACCGGATTGTTGCGACGGAACATGGGGGCCTCATTAAAAGCTGTAAGAGTACGGCTAGATCCAAAATGGCACTACCGCTATGCCAAATTCGGTAGCACGTTTGAGGGGGGCAGGGCAAGGGTTCCGGAGAGTCATTTGCGCAGGGCGCCGTCCGGCATTTTCCATAAGGTGTGAGTCATCAAGGCGGTAGCGATGATCGGCAGCAGCAGATTAACCACTGGCACCAAGCCTAGCAGGGCGATCAGCAGGCCGAGTCGGCGGATCTGGCGCTGATGCGCGCCCAGTAATTGCTGGCAGGTGGCGGCATTGCGGTGGCGCAGGGCGATGGTGGTAAAATATTCGCGCCCCAGCAAATTCGCATTAATAATCAGATAGATAATAATATTAACGCCCGGGATGAAATAAAACGGCAGCGCCAGCAGGTTAAGGCCGATGGCGCGCAGCAGCAGGCGGGCACTGGTGCTGATCTGCTCTGCCAGGCCCACAGTGCGGGCAGCGGGCAGGCCCTGATATTGGCTTTGCTCGATACGATTGGCGAGTGATTCCAAAAACAGGCCAGACACACCCGTGACCAGCGCCGGAAACAAAAACCAGCCCAGAATCAGGCCCAGCGCCACGCCGCCAATGTCGGCAAGTTTGCCCAGCCAGCTGTCATGGGCAATGGGCAGCAGGTTCAGCCCCATCTGCACGCCCCATACCAGCAGCGCCAGCAGGGTGAAGGTGGCCAGGACAGATCCCGCCAGCACCCAGCGGCTAAAAGGTAAGCGCAGGCTGTTCAAGGTGGCGTGAAACAGATTGCTGGCGGTTGTGGGCATGAGTGGGGCCATGAGCGGGGATAATTCCGGTAGCAGTGTGCAGAAGACGGCTAAAAAAGAAGATTGCGTTATCGTGCAGGCAATCTATACCTCAGCGCCATAGCTTCAAGCCTTCAAGAGGAGCCGGAACATGAGCAAGTCATATGATGTGGTGGGTGTAGGTAATGCGCTGGTAGACGTGCAGGCCCATGTGGAAGACACCTTTCTGGCCCGCCATAGCCTCATCAAGGGTTCCATGAAGCTGGTTGATCCCAAGGAAGCCGGCCTGCTCTATCGTGACATGCCCCCGGCCAAGGAAAGCTCGGGCGGCTCGGCTGCCAACACCATCGCCGCCATGGCCTCGCTAGGCAGCAAGGTGGGTTTTGTGGGCCGCGTGGGCGCCGATGAGTTGGGCGATGTATTCGCGCATGACATTCGCGCACTGGGTGTTAATTTCCCCGCCACCTTGCGTGATCAGGAACTGCCCACGGGCCGCTGCCTCATCATGGTCACCGCTGATGGTGAGCGCACCATGAACACCTCGCTGGGCTGCAACATGCATTTCACCCCGGCTGATCTGGATGCTTCCCTGATTGCCAGTGCCAAGGTTGTGTATCTGGAAGGGTATCTGTTCGACCAGCCGGACGCCAAAGCCGCCTACCGTCAAGCTGGCAGCATTGCCAAGCAGGCGGGCTGCGAGCTGGCGCTGACCCTGTCCGACAGCTTCTGCGTTGACCGTCACCGTGCTGACTTCCTCAAGCTCATCAAGGAGGATGTGGATATCCTCTTTGCCAACGAGCATGAAATCACGGCGCTCTTCGAAACCAGCGACTGGCAGCAGGCCGCTGATATGATCAGCGAGCATGTCAAGGTTGCCGTTCTCACCCGCAGCTCCAAGGGCGCTACCATTCGCGCCGGTGCGGTGAGTGTGGATGTTCCGGTTGAGCCGGTGGCCAAGGTAATGGATCTGACCGGCGCGGGCGATGCCTTTGCCGCGGGCTTCCTGCATGGCTATTGCCAGAACATGTCACTGGCGCAGGCGGGCCGTATTGGCGCGCTGGCGGCAAGTGAAGTCATCAGCCATTTTGGTGCCCGTCCGGAAGTGAAGCTGTCCACCTTTGTGGCTGGTAAAATCGCCGCCTGAGACTAGATTAAGTCAAAGCGGAATTTTTCAGGAGTTCCACATTGGCTGATCTGTTTGCGCCCAACGTACTGGTTGCCTTTGCTGTCTGTATTGGCGCGGCCTTGGCAACCATGCTGGGCGGGTTGTTGGTGGTCACGTCGCATATCCCCAAGCCGCGTTTGCTGGCGTTGGGGCTGGCCTTTGCTGGCGGCGCGATGGTGTACATCTCGCTGGTCGAGATTTTCTGGAAATCACACCTGGCCTTTACTCACGCGCTGGGCGGTGACCGGCCCGGCTATCTGGCGGCTACGTTGGCGTTCTTCGCTGGTATTGCCGTGGTTCTGCTGCTTGATACGCTGGTGCCTAACCCGCATAACGAGCTGACCAAGCTAGGCGAGAATGCCCAGCGTGATCATATCCGCCGGGTGGGCACCATGGCGGCGCTGGCCATTACCGCGCACAATTTTCCTGAAGGGATGGCCAGCTTCTTTGCTGCGCTGGATAACCCCACGGTGGGGGCGTCACTGGCGTTTGCCATTGCCGTGCATAACATTCCGGAAGGGGTCTCAATCGCCATTCCGGTGCTGTTTGCCACTGGTAGCAAGCGCTATGCGCTGCTGGCCTGTGCGGTGTCTGCACTGGCCGAGCCGGTGGGCGCGCTCATTGGCTATCTGCTGCTCGCGCAGTTCCTGACCCAGTTTGTGTTTGGCTGCGTGTTTGGCGTAATTGCGGGGATCATGGTGTTTCTCTCGCTGGATGAGCTGCTGCCTTCAGCCAAGCGCTATGCCAAGGGGCATGATGCGGTCATCGGTATGGTGACCGGTATGGGCGCTATTGCCGTCAGTCTGGTGTTGTTCCGCTGATCCGGTATGAATTAGCGCGACAGTGCGCTGCTCAGTTCGCCCACAATCAGATCAACCGTCCCGGCCTTTGGCTGTTTAAACAAGGAGTAGGCCGTTTTAACATCGCGCAGGCTGGCCAGTTTCTTCTTATTGAAGAGCGCTAGAGTCTGCCCGCACAATTGCTCCAGCTCTCCCGGGGCCAAGGTTGCACTCCGGGTGAGCTGGGCGGCGCGGAGCAGCGGCAGCAGGCGCTGGGCCAGCTCGTCACTGGTGGGCGCGCGGTTGTGCTGGCCGCAGAACTGGATCAGCTCAGCCACCAGAGCCACCAGCAAAGCGCGGTCGGTTGGTTGCGCCTTGGGTGTTTCAACAACTGTCAGTTTGACCGGTTTTTTGGCGGGTGCCGGCGCGGGCGGATTAAGCTTAAGCCACAGACGGCGCTGGCTCATGCCAAGATACAGGTAGACCACAATAAAGACGGCCCCCATTTCGGTAATGGCCAGACGCGTCAGCAGATAGATATCCACCTGAAAGTCCCAATTGGCCACCGGCATATAGCCGCGCAGCAGGCCAATCAGGAGCATGATGGACAGGGCCGCAATAAACCAGCGGTCATAATTGGGTGCGCGGCTGGGGGCTTGCCGGGTTTGCTCAATAAATTCATGAATGCCAAGGCGCGCGTACAGCCGCGCATGGCTGAGCGGAAACAGCAGAAAGACCGAGAGCAAGGTGGCCATGGCTGTCATCTGGCTGTTTTCCATTGGCGTTGCCGTTACGCCGCCAGCCCACAGAATGTAGCGGATATAGGGCCAGACATTCATGTTCAGCAGCATGCTCAGGGCATTCGAGTTGCCGAACATGCGGGTGGTGGCATCAAGGATCAGGATAGCCAGCACAAGCAGGGCGCTCTGTTTAAGAATAACGCGTAGCACCTCACTGGTGGTGGGCAGGCGGGGTTCAAGCAGAATGATCTGGCCCATGCTCAGCTCGCGGCCTTGCCGGACAGCTTCAGGCCAATAATGCCCAGGACGATCAGGCTAATGCACACATATTGCAGCGCGCTCAGGCGGTCACCAAAATAGAAGAAGCCAATAACCGCTACCCCGGCAGCGCCGATGCCGACCCAGATCATATAGGCCACACTCATGGGGATCATGCGCATGGCCATGGCCAGCAGCCCGGCCGACAGCAACGCCAGCGGAATGGTGAGCAGCGTAGGGATCAGATGCTTGTAGCCATCGGACAGCTTGAGCGTAATCGCCCAGCAGATTTCAAAAAAGCCGGCACCCAGCAGAAACAGCCACGGATGGCGGTCAACAAAGGCGTAGAATGTGTCGAGAAGTTCTTTCATACGGTTATTGCACGGCCTTCCACCACCAGGTCAGTTCTGGCTGTACACCATAAAGGGGTGTGGCCGGGCGGGCAAGCTGCGGATGATAGGCCAGCAGGTCACGCCCCAGATAATAAAGCGGAATTACGTAATATCCCCACATGATGCTGCGGTCGAGCGCGTGGGCGCGGGTGATCAGGTCAGCCCGGCTATGCGCGCCTGCAATGCTGCTGGCCAGCGCATCAATCGCGGGATTGCTGATGCCGGCATAATTGCGGCTGCCGGGATTTTGCCCCGCCCCGCTGCTCCAGTAATAGACCTGCTCATTGCCGGGCGAGAGCGTGCTGGCCCAGTAATTAATGGTCAGGTCAAAATCGTAATCGGTCAGGCGTGACTGGTATTGGGCGCTATCAACCGTGCGCACACTTAGGCTCACACCCAGCCGCTTGAGGCTACGGGCCAACTCCAGCGCAATCTTTTCATCATCCGGGTTGTTAAGCAAAACTTCCAGCTGCAGGGGCTGGCCGTTCTTGCTGCGAATGCCCCGCTGTAGCGTCCAGCCGGCTTGCTTGAGCAGCTCATCCGCCTGACGCAGATTATCGCGCATACCTGCCGGGCCGCTGCCATCGCTGTGGGGCAGGGTGAACGGCTGGGTGAATAGGGCGGCGGGCAGGTCTGCCTTATAAGGCGTGAGTAAAGCCAGTTCATCCGCACTGGGCAGGCCGCTGCTTGCCAGTTCTGAATTGGGATAGATGCTGCTGGCGCGCCGGTAAAGATTGCCAAACAAGGCGCGGTTCATCCATTCAAAATCCAGCGCATAGGTCAGCGCCTCACGCACGCGGATATCAGCCAGCAGCGGGCGGCGGGTATTGAAGATAAAGCCGCGCAGCGGCTCCGTGCGGGCATTGGGTTCATCCAGCGTGATGTAATTGACAGATGCCGGATAGCCGGTCAGCCATTTGGTAGGGTCGCTCTCGCGGCGCAGGTCATAGGCGCCGGCCTTGAACGCTTCCAGCGCAACATTGTCATCGCGGTAATAATCATAGGCAATGCGCTCGAAGTTCCACTGTCCGCGATTAAAGGGCAGGTCCTTGCCCCAGTAATTGGGATCGCGCACGTAAACAATGCGGCGGCCGGGTTCTACCTTCTCAACCTTGTAAGGCCCGCTGGTCACTGGCACATCCATAAACGGGGCGCTCAGGTCACGGCCTTGCCACCATTTCTTTTGCAGGATCGGCATCAGCCCCATGATCAGCGGCATTTCCCGGTCAGGGCCTGCGCTGGTATCAAAGGTAAAACGGATGCGGTTAGAGCCAATCGCCTGCGCCTGGCTTACCTTCTTGTAATAGGTGCGGTGATTGGGGCGGCCATGATCGCGCAGCTGCGTAAAGCTGAACAACACATCCTCAACCGTAATCGGGCTGCCGTCATTCCAGTGCGCGGCCGGGTTTAAGGTAAACTCCACCCAGCTGCGGTCATCCGGTGTGGTGATGGTTTGCGCAATCAGCCCGTAGAGCGAGAAGGGCTCGTCCCAGCTGCGCACCATCAGGCTTTCCGAGGTCAGGCCCACGCCGCCGGTCTGGCTCATCCCCACCACCAGATTGCCGCGCACCGTGTAGGGGTTCATATTGTCAAAGCTGCCGCTACGCGCCAGGCGCAGCGTCCCGCTTTTGGCGGCGTCAGGATTGGCATAGTCCAAGTGGACAAAATCAGGCCCGTATTTGGGCGTGCCATGCATGGCAATAGCAGGCATGGCCTGCGGGGATATTGCCTGTGGCGCAGGCGTATTAGTTCCTTCAGCCCATGCGCAGGAAATGAGCAGGGCAGTGGTCAGACAGGTCAGAAGTGGCAGGCGGAACAGCATGACCGGGGCAATGTCGGCTATTTATCATTTTGGTGCAAGTATGGCTTGCGCCGCAGCGCCCGAACCCCGATATATAGGCCAGAAGAGGAGAGAACATTATGACCCATGCCCATGCCGTTGTTTGGCTTGACCATCACGAAGCCAAGATCATCCAGTTTAACCCCGAGACCAGCGAGAACGCGCACGTCAAGCATCCGGGTGATGACAAGGTAGAAGCCTTCTACCATGAAGTTGCCAAGAAACTGACCGGTGTCCGCGAGATCCTCGTACTGGGTCCGGGCGGCGCCAAGACCGAGTTTGTGAAGCATCTTGAGCATCACGACCCGGTTGTGGCCAAGGCTGTTCTGGGCGTTGAAGCGTCCGACCATCCGACCGAAGGTCAGATCCTCGCCCATGCACGCGAGTTCTTCAAGGCCAAGGACCGCATGATCGCTCACTAAGCGAGCGCGGTTTATGAATAAGAGGGCAGCTTACGGGCTGCCCTTTTTATTTGCGTATTTTATCTGTATAGCGTGCTGGCACACGCAGGCATGCGCTGCAAAAATTAGCAAAACTCAGCTTGAACTGGCTGGGTCAATTGCGTACTTCTGTGGCGGTTGAACAGAAAAAACGGGGGAAACATGAATTGCCTGACACGCCTGTGGGCCCGCCTGACGCGCAAAGATGCGGCTTTGCCTTCACTTCTGTTGCAGCCCCTTCCCGCACAAGCGGGCGCGACGCCGGTGATCGGGCGTATGCTGATGGAAGCCGCCCCGCGTGATGGCTCAACCTGGCTGGGCCTGCGCTATGTGGCGCGTCCGGTGCGCGGTAGCGGGCCGTATATTCTCTATCGTGAATTGTTTGTGGCCAAGCCGCAGTTACAACCTATGCATGGGTCTTATTGGGGCGTGGGCATGGAGTGGCAGCTGATGACTACCTCCAAGCCGTTAGCGCAGATGAGCCAGGCGCAAGCCGCCGCCACCATCATGGCCCGCGAGCAGGACGAATTATCCCGCCGTGACGCACGCGGCCAGAGCCAGGTGCGTCCCAATACGCTGGTCGAGGGCTGGGAGGGCAATATCCCGCCAGATCAGCGCGGTCTGCCTTCTGCCAGCCTTACGCATCCAGGCGCGTCGCTGCGGTGAGCCAGCTGGCTATTACCTAAGCACTTGCAAAATAAACCTTCTGGTAACTCTTCTTCCCTAGATTGACGCTGCCGCCAAAGGGTTTAGTTTAGGCGGCACCGGCTCCTATGGGGCTGCCTATCTGCGCCTTTTGCGCCAAAATATGTGGAGACGAACATGACCGTTGCAACCGGTACCGACCAGCTGAAAACCCGCCAGACCCTGACCGTGGGTGGCCAGTCTTACGATTATTACAGCATCAAGCTGGCGGAAGCATCGCTCGGTGATCTTTCCCGTCTGCCGTTTGCCATGAAGGTGGTGCTGGAAAACCTGCTGCGCCGTGAAGATGGCCGCACCGTCACGGTGGATGACGTAAAGGCCGTGGCGCAATGGTTGAAGGACCAGAAGTCCGGTCACGAAATTGCCTATCTGCCGGCCCGCGTGCTGATGCAGGACTTTACCGGCGTTCCCGCTGTGGCTGATCTGGCCGCCATGCGTGAAGCCATGACCGCACTGGGCGGTGACGCCAAGAAGATCAACCCGCTCTGCCCGGTTGATCTGGTCATCGATCACTCGGTGATGGTGGATGAATTCGGCTCGCCCAAGGCGTTTGACAAGAACGTCGAGCTGGAGTTCCAGCGCAATGGCGACCGCTACAAGTTCCTGCGCTGGGCGCAGAATGCGTTTGATAATTTCCGCGCGGTACCGCCGGGCACCGGCATTTGCCATCAGGTGAATACCGAGTATCTGGCCCAGACCGTGTGGGTCGATAAGGACAAGGACGGCAAGGCCATCGCCTATCCCGACACGCTGGTGGGCACTGACTCGCACACCACCATGGTCAACGGTTTAGCGGTGCTGGGCTGGGGCGTGGGCGGTATTGAGGCGGAAGCGGCCATGCTCGGCCAGCCCGTCACCATGGTGCTGCCGGAAGTCATTGGCTTCAAGCTCACCGGCAAGCTGGCTGAAGGCGCCACCGCCACTGACCTGGTGCTGACCGTTACCCAGATGCTGCGCAAGAAGGGCGTGGTTGAAAAGTTTGTTGAGTTCTACGGCCCCGGCCTTGATCATCTCACCCTGTCGGATCGCGCTACCATCGCCAACATGGCGCCGGAATATGGTGCCACCTGTGGCCTGTTCCCGATCGATCAGGAAACCATCAATTATCTGCGCTTTACCGGCCGTGACGAGCAGCGCGTGGCGCTGGTCGAGGCTTATGCCAAGGCGCAGGGCATGTGGCGTGAAGCTGGCTCGCCCGACCCCGTCTTTACCGATACGCTCGAGCTTGATATTTCCACCGTACAGCCCAGCCTCGCCGGTCCCAAGCGCCCGCAGGACCGCGTGCTGCTCGCCGAGCTGGCTAGCCAGTTCAAGGCCAATATCGGTAAGGAATTTGGCGTCGCGCCGGAAGCGGCTGACAAAGCCGTGCAAGTTGAAGGTGAAAACTACCAGCTCAAGCAGGGCGACGTGGTGATTGCCGCCATTACCAGCTGCACCAACACCAGCAACCCCAGCGTGCTGGTGGCTGCTGGCCTCATCGCCCGCAAGGCGCGTGCGCTGGGCCTTACCCGCAAGCCGTGGGTCAAGACCAGCTTTGCGCCGGGCTCGCAGGTAGTGACTGACTATCTGACCAAGGCCGGTCTGCAGGCCGACCTTGACGCCATCGGCTTTAACCTCGTGGGTTATGGCTGCACCACCTGTATCGGTAATTCCGGCCCGCTGCCGGAGAAGATCGCCAAGGCGGTTGAAGCCGGTGATCTGGTGGTGGCTGCCGTGCTCTCGGGCAACCGCAACTTTGAAGGTCGCGTCAATCCGCATACCAAGGCCAATTATCTGGCCAGCCCGCCGCTGTGCGTGGCTTATGCACTGGCCGGTAACGTCAAGATCGACCTCAAGACTGAGCCGCTGGGCACCGATACAAACGGCAAGCCGGTTTATCTGAAGGACATCTGGCCGAGCAACGCCGAGATTGCCGCCACCATTGCGCAGTGCCTCACCTCCGACATGTATCGCAGCCGTTATGCCGACGTGTTCAAGGGCCCGCCGCAGTGGCAGCAGCTGCCGGTGCCGGAAGGTCTCACCTACAAGTGGGAAGATGACAGCACCTACGTCAAGCTGCCGCCGCATTTTGACGGCGTGGGCGAGGCCGCAGCCAAGGTGGGCGACATCAAGGCCGCGCGTGTGTTGGCCCTGTTTGGCGATTCCATCACCACCGACCACATCAGCCCGGCTGGCAACATCAAGAAGTCCAGCCCGGCGGGTGAATATCTGATGGCCAACAAGGTACAGCCCATCGACTTCAACAGCTATGGCGCGCGCCGTGGCAACCATGAAGTCATGATGCGCGGCACCTTTGCCAACATCCGCATCAAGAACGAGATGCTGGGCGGCGCCGAAGGTGGCGATACCCTGTATCACGGCGAAAAGATGCCGATCTACACCGCCGCCATGAAATACATTGCCGAAGGCACCCCGCTGGTGGTGTTTGCTGGCAAGGAATATGGCACCGGTTCCTCGCGTGACTGGGCGGCCAAGGGCACCCGTCTGCTGGGCATCAAGGCCGTGATCGCTGAAAGCTTCGAGCGTATCCACCGCAGCAATCTGGTGGGTATGGGTGTGCTGCCGCTGGTCTTCAAGAATGGCGTGACCCGCCAGAGCCTGAAGCTCGATGGCAGCGAAGTGGTGGATATTGCCGGGCTTGATGCTGGCCTTAAGCCGCGCATGGAGCTGCAGCTCACCATCACCCGCAAGGACGGCAGCAAGGAAACCGTGCCGCTGCTCTGCCGCATCGATACACTGGACGAAGTTGAGTACTTCAAGCAGGGCGGCGTGCTGCTCTATGTACTCAAGAACCTCGCCAAGGCGTCGTAAGCGTTCGCAGGTCTCTCAATTACAAAAAGCCGCCCCTCACCGGGCGGCTTTTTTACTGCACATACACATCCGCCATGCGGGCCAGATGGTCCGAGCCTTGGGCGGGGCCGGTACGCACCGGGCCGATGATCAGGCCATGCGCGCCCAGTATCTGGTCAAGGCCAATTCCGAAACTGCCGAGCGGGGCGGGCCAGCTGGGGCGCATGGTAGCGCCGTTCAGCTCACTCTCATGCATCAGGGTTTGAAAGGTGTCAGTCCAGATGGTGGCGTTGAAATCACCCACCAATAACACAGGGCTGCTTTGGCTTTGTACCTGCTGGTTGACCAGCTTTATCGCCTGATCGCGCAGTGTGCGCAGCTTGGCGCTGAGTGGGGGAATGGGGTGGGCGGCAATCACATGCAGCGCGCCGCCGGGCAGCTCAACGTCCGCCTGCAGTAGGCTCAGGCGGGTAATGCCGCTTTCATCAATATCCTTGAGCGGGCTGATATTGCTCAGCCGCCACCGGCTGAGCAGAATAATGCCAAAATTGCCTGCATCATCGAGCAGATATTGGTGTGGGTAGGCACCGCGCAGGCGCTCTGTACTAACTTGCCAGCGTGCATTGCCTTCCAGCAGCACGGCTATATCCGGCTGTTCCTGTTCAATCAGTTGCACAACAGCGGGTTGGTTGCGGTTCACTGCCATGACATTATAAAACAGCACGCGGGCCAGCGGCGGGTGGCTGGGTAGGGCCGGGCGCGCCAAGGTGAGGGCTGGCGCTACGGCCAGAGCGGCTGACATCAGCGTCGCCAATACGAGGAAAACAGCGCCCCTGTTTTGGCTCAGGCTTCTTTTTTGGTCGAGCAAGTACAAGAGGGGGGCCGCCAGCAGGCTGGCGAGAAGGGCGTGTAGCTGAAACTGGCTGCACAGCTCACCCACCAGCGCATAAGCTGAGAGATGGCCGGTCAGCGAGCCAGTCAGCGCCGCGCTTAAAATCAGGATCAGGGCTTTTTGTGTGAGTCGGGTCAGGAAAGAGCAGGCCGGATTCATCAAATATCCACCATCACGGGTTAGACTGGCCCTTCATGTTGCGCTGCACGACTAGTGTGCGCCTGCGAACATCATGGCTGATTGACGGAGAGGACTCAATAGGTTCCACTCATGTTAATGAATGGGGAGGATAACAACATGATCACATCGTACACGCAGAGCCCGCGCTATACGGGTTCGCCCATGGTGGTGTTCGTGCTTGTGTTTATGACCCTCGGTTTATTCTGGGGGTTACTCCTGGGCTGGTTCGTCTGGGGTCACTGAGGCAGTGGTGGCGTGGGTCGCCGGTTAGCCGCCTCGGTTATACCAGCTTCTGCGCCACCAGCTCTTCCTTGATGTAGGCATAAAAAATCGGCGCGGCAACTAAGCCGGGCATGCCAAACACCGCTTCCATGACCACCATCGCCAGCAATACTTCCCATGCCTGCGCTTTAATGCGGTTGCCAATGATGTGCGCGTTGAAGAAATATTCCAGCTTGTGAATGACCACCAGATACAGCAGCGCGCCAAGCGCCGCCTGCAGCGCTACGCTCAGCGCCACCAGCGTAATCACGGTATTGGAGATCAGATTGCCGATGATGGGCAGCAGCCCGGCAAAGAAGGTCACAGCAATCAGGGTTTTGGTAAAGGGTAGCGGATGGCCCATGGCCGGCATCACCACTACCAGAAACGCGCCGGTCAGCACCGTATTGAGCAGCGAAATGCGGATCTGCGAGAACACCACATTGCTGAAAGCGTGGCTAAGATGGTCGAGGCGGTCAATCAGGGCGCGGGCGAGTGCCTTGCGCTCCCGCGGATGCTTGCGGTGGGCAATTGCCACCATGCCGCCCAGAATAACGCCAAACAGCAGATGCACCAGAAACGCTCCTGCCACTTTGCCGACATTGCCAAATTGCCCGGCATGTTCGCGCAGCCAGTCTGACGCGGCCTTCTGCCATTCGCCGATATTTTCCGGCAGCAAGGCAATAACGCTGGCGGGCAGCCAGGTGCGGGCGCGGTCCACCGTGTCGGCCATCAGGCTCAGCATTTTCACATAGCTGTCCTGCCCGTTGCTGATAAAGCTGGTCAGGCTCAGCACGCCTGCCGTAATCAGTATTGCTAAAATGGCCGAGATGAAGGCCAGCAAAATCAGCCGCCCCCGGCGTGGGATGATGCCCAGCCGTTCCAGCCCCTTGGCGCCGCTTTCAACCAGCAGAAAGACCAACAGGCCGCCGAGCAGGGTGGGCAGCAGCCCGGTCTGCAGGATCAGGATCAGTCCGGCCAGCGTAAACAGCTGGGTGACGATATACAGACGGGAGATGGGGGGCAGGGCGGCAGTACTCATGGCGCCACTGTGCCCCAGAGTAGCGGCGCGCTCAAGTGCGGTGTATCGGTAGGGCTACTCTTTACCGCACGCTCAGTTCGGCAATCTTGGGCAGATGGTCGGACGACAGGCGCGGCCCGCTCTGGTGATTGGTAATCAGCGCGCCATTCGCGCCCAGAATATAGTCAATCGGCAGACCCAGCAGGTTGGCGCTGGCTGGCCAGCTGGGGTGAATTTCCATGCCGTTGAGGCGGGTGGCATCGGCCAGGACCTGCACCGAGCGTGTCCACGGTACCGCGTTCATGTCGCCCATCAGCAGAACAGGCTTGCCCGCCTGATTGATGGGGGTGATGAGGTTGGCAATCTCGTAATCGCGTACGGCCATATAGTTTTCATTGAGCGGGGGCGGTACATGCACGGCCAGTATGCGCAGGCTGCCTTTACCCGGCACCTCAACATCGGCACTGATTGAGGAAAAGGTATGCTGGCGGGCTTTCAGCTGCGCGATATTGCTCAGCGGATACTGGCTGAGCAGGATGATGCCGTAATTGCCCAGATCATCCAGCATATGCTGGTGCGGGTAGATATCCAGCAGGCGCTTGGCGGTCTCGGCCCAGCGGTAATTGGCTTCAATCAGCGCCACGATGGGGGCGTTTTGCGCGCGCAGCCAGGCTTCAATCATCGGCTGGTCGTCATTGGTGGACAGCACATTAAAGCTGATCACCTTGATCGGATCGCTCGGCACTGCTTTGGCAGTGTTAATGGCGCCGCCAATAGCCGGGGTCATGCCCATGATGGCAATGGCAATGGTCAGGCCCGCCATACGCATGCCCACGCGGTTACGCATGAAAATGGCCAGCACGCCCAGCGCACACCCCGCATACATGAATTGTAGCTGATATTGATGCAGGTAATCCAGCTGCCAGCTCAGAGCGCTGAAATTGCCCATCAGTGCGGCCAGCAACGGCAGACCATAAAAAATGGCAGTAAAGAAGTGCCGTCGTTTCAGATCATCAATGGCAACATCGGTCTCGGTCAGAACGGCGATTACGGGGTCAGTGGCCTCGTTATTGTTAGCGGCTTCCAAGGCAGACATACGAACCCCCGTATATGTTGATGGATACAACATACACGGGGGTATTATTCTCGTATAGCTACTTATTGCATTGCAATATTGCGCGCGAGATACTGGCGGCTGGTCATCAGGCGCAACTGGCCCGACTGCATCGCGGCCGGGAAATTTTGCGCGCAGACATCCTCAATTTTGCCGCTGGCGCCGCGGCTGGCGTCACCGCCAATGCCGGCGGTCAGGTCGGTCAGGATCGTTACCGGGTGGCCTTTATCGATATAGCCTTTCATGGCATCCAGCACGCAATAGTCCGAGGCAACGCCCGCCATCACAACCGGGGTTTGCGCTGTCACGCCCTGACGGGCCAGCCATTCATCACGGGGGGTGCCCGGGGTCAGGTCGTTGAACGACGGCGTGACCTTGAACAGGTTAAGGTAGCCTTGCCGTTCAGCTGCATCGGTAAATGGAATGCGGTTGATGTCGGTCGGGTTCTGGCCCCACATGTTGAACTCGTTCTTGTTCATGTGAAAGACCGGCACGGCCAGATTGTCCGTCTCGATCAGGGCGCGCTGACCTTTGCTGTTCCATTCGCAGTGAATGTTGGGAAACGCGGCTGATTCCGGGCTCAGCGGATATTCACCGGCAAAGTGCGTATCATATTTGACCAGAATGGCGCGCGCATCATCGGCGCGCAGCTCTTTGAGGAAGGCGTTAAAGGCCGGGACAATCGCCATCGCGCCAGCAATGGGCAGGCGGCCAGCCGGATCGATGAAATCGACCTGCATATCAACAATATCAATCAGGGGTTTGTTGGACGCTTTTACCGTCATTTTGATCTCCATGTCTTATCCGCCAGGCGGATAGATCGGGGTTTCGGGGCGGTTTGCATAATCCCGTCAGGAATTTGCTCACCTGCCCCTACACTAATCCCCGCCCCAGTTCAGGGCAAGAGCTTTTATGCGGCTTTGGAACTGCCTGAATTGAGCAGCAATTCCATGACCTTGGCCTGACGATTGGCAAACGCCACCGGGTCGGGCAGCGGCTCGCCCTCCAAGATGCGGGCCTGATCGAGTAGCAGCCAGGCCAGTTCAGCCACTTCATCCTTGCGAGCCTCGATTTGGGCCAGCGCCGCCAGACGGCTGATGACCGGATGGCTGGGGTTGATCTCCAGCACGCGGGTAATGCCAGCGGGCAGCTGCTTGTGCTGGCGCAGCAGACGCTCCAGGTTGATGTCGATATCCCCTTCACCCGCCGCCAGACAGACGGCGCTGCTGGTCAGGCGGTGACTGGCCTTCACATCCTTCACATTGGGACCGAGGGTTTCCTTCATCAGCTCAATCAGGGCGGCCACTTCTGCGGGCGGCGCGGTATCGGCTGACTCGGTCTTGTTCTTGATCGCGTCCGGTGCGGCATCCGCGCGGGTGACCGAGCGCAGCTCCTTGCCATTGTAGTTTTCAACAGCCGGCTGCCAGAAATCATCCACCGGGTCAGTCAGCAGCAGCACTTCAATATTCTTGGCCTTGAAGCCTTCCAGCTGCGGGCTGTTCATCAGCGCGCCACGGTCGTGACCGCTGATGGTGTAGATGGCGTCCTGCCCGTCCTGCATGCGGCTGATATAGGTTTCAAGGTCGATCGGCGGCTCACCCTTGTCCACCGTGCGGGTGGTGTGGAAGCGGCACAGCTTGAGCAGCAGGGCCTGATGGTCCTTGTCCTCATAGATGCCTTCCTTGAGTACCGCGCCAAAATTGTCCCAGATGGCGGGCCATTTTTCGGTGGTGGCGGCCTTGGCCAGATCGCCCAGAATGCGTTTGGTCAGGCTGCTCTTGAGTTTGCCCAGCACCGGATTGTTCTGCAGCATTTCGCGGCTGACATTGAGCGGCAGGTCTTCACTGTCCACCACGCCGCGCAGGAAACGCAGATAGGGCGGCAGCAGGCCGTCGGCCGCGTCAGTAATAAATACGCGGCGCACATACAGCTTTACATGGTGGCGGCGCTGCGGGTCAAACAGGTCAAACGGCTTGCTCTCCGGCACAAACAGCAAGGCGCGATATTCAATAATGCCTTCGCCATGCCAGTGCAGGGTCAGGGCCGGATCATCAAAGGCGTGGCCATTGTGATGATAGAACTCCTTGTACTGCTCGGGCGTAATGTCCTTGGCGTTGCGCAGCCACAGCGCGCTGGCGCTGTTGAGGGTCTTTTGCAGGCCGTCCTCGCCGGGCACAACAATCGGAAAGGCAATATGGTCAGAATAGCGGGTGACAATTTCCTTCAGGCGATCTTCTTGCAGGAACTCATCTGCGCCTTCCTTCAGCAGCAGGGTAATGCGGGTGCCGTTGGTGGGGGCGTCAGTGCTTGGCTCCAGCGTAAAGCTGCCCTTGCCTTGACTGGCCCAGCGGTGGCCAACATTCTCGCCCGCCTTGCGGCTATGGACGATTACCTCATCCGCCACCATGAACGCCGAGTAGAAGCCCACGCCAAACTGGCCGATCAGGGACGGTTTGCCGTCGGCCGTGGCCGCCTGCTTGAGGAATTCGCCGGTGCCCGACTTGGCAATGGTGCCCAGATTGGTCAGCAGCTCGTCATGGTTCATGCCAATGCCGTTATCCGCAATGGTCAGGGTGCGCTTGGCCTTGTCGGTGCTGATGGTAATTTTCAGATCGGCATTGTCCATCAAGCCGGGCTGGGTCAGCGCTTCATAGCGCAGGCGGTCAAGCGCGTCAGATGCGTTGGCAATCAGCTCACGCAGAAAAACCTCGCGCTCGCTATACAGCGAATGCGCCACAATATCGAGCAGACGGCTGACTTCAGCCTGAAAGGAATGGGTTTCAGTGGTCATGATCGGGTTACTCCTGAAACCTGCTATGTCGGAATTGGGCGGGCAACTGTCAAGTCCCCGCCCAATCGGTTGTGTCAGAATTTAAGTGTTAACGCTTACTTGTGGCGGCCACCCATACCACCACCCATACCCCCGGCCATGCCCAGCATGGCGCCAAGGTCGGTACCGTTCAGCTTGACGGTGCCATCGGCGCCCACTTCAATCTTGTAGGTGCGGGCGCTGGGGTTGGCATCAGCCACCTGCTGGCCAAAGCCCTGCAGCATCGACAGGCCAATCAGGGCGTTTTGCAGCATGGGGTCCGGCTGGGCCATGGGCTTGTCGCTGTTCTTGCCGCCCGTGCTAGCACCTTCACCGCCACTGGCCAGTGCGGTCAGCTTGGCAATGGTTTCGTCCAGACCGTTGATGCGGGTATCGAGCGCGCCGGTTACCTTGAAGGCAGCGTTCGGCGTTACAGTGAACGCCCCAGCGGTATGGTTGCTGATCCAGGGCGAGGCAACATCCACGCTGTTAAAGCGCAGTGTAGTGCCGGCCGCGCCAGTCACCTTGAGCATTTCTTCAGCAGCCTGCTTGAACAATTCCGGCTCGTTGATCTCGTTCTTGCTCGGCGTCGCCATCATGTCAGCATATTTCTTGGCAATGCCAAACAGTTCCGGCTGGGGCATTTTTTCAATCATGAGGCCCAGATCCAGCGTAGTCGGCAGCAGGCCAGCAACCATGTCTGACAGGTGAGCAGTGGTGGTCAACCCTTCATGGCGATAGGTTATGCCGCCATCACACAGGATCTGCGCATTGCAGGTTCCGGTCGTGCCCATGCGCAGCAGCGGCAGGGTCCAGGTGGCGCCGCCATCCTGATCTTTGCCAGCTTGCGGGGTTTGTACGCGGATATCTTTTACAAAGAAGGTGGCGGCAACATCGCCGCCAACTTTGCCGCTATCATTCATGATGGCAGCAAAATACGGGATCGCGCCTTTGCTGTCGCCCAGCAGATGGCGGTTCTCGCGGATGGTCTGCTCCAGCTTCTGGAATTGCGCAAAATTCATGCCGCGATTGAGCAGGCTGCCGCCAACCGAGGCGATATGCAGGGCTTCTTTGCCGTCAATTGAAGCTACAATATTGCTCATACCCATGGTGCTGCGCATATCCAGCTTGTCGCCGGTGATGCGGTTGCGGGCCTGATAGACAACGCCGCCAATTTCAGCCAGCGTAGCTGACTTGGCCAGATCATTCAGGCGCAGGCCGCTCAGCATCATGTCGGCGCTCATATTGTTGTTCAGCTTCATGCTGTACACGCCCTGCAGGCGGGAGGCGGCGGCTGTGATGCTCAGGACCGGAATGCCGGTGCTGTTAAACATAGTAGCCAGCGGCGAGGGCATGTTGATGCTGTAGCGGTATTCATCATCGCTCAGCGGGGTGATGCGGCCGGTCATGGCTGCCGTGTGGGCTTCGCCGTCATCATCCTTGACGCGCAGCTGCGGAATGCTCAGGGCATAGCCATCGCCATCGGGTGTGACCGTGATGTCGCCATTGAGCGAGAAGCCTTCAACTTCGCCCAGATGGCTCTTGATCAGCGCGGTCAGGTCGCTAGCCAGCTTTTGGCCGGTCGCGGCATCGACCGGGGCGGCCAGGGCCGGAACGGTCAGCAGCAGGGTCGAGGCGAGGGAGAGGGTCAGCAGACGCATGGCGGCGGGGTCCTTGTAGGGGAGGTGACGGGCAGAATTTTGTACCCCGGCTTTGTACTCTGGCGTGCAGAGGCTTGCAATTGCCATAATTTCGCGCAACTTTGCGGCATGAGTAAACTGGTAGCCATTCTCGGCCCGACCAATACGGGCAAAACCTATCTCGCTCTTGAGCGCATGCGCCGGCATGCCACCGGCATGATGGGCTTTCCCCTGCGCCTGCTCGCGCGTGAAAATTACGACCGGCTATGCAAGGAGCTGGGCCCGGCGGCAGTCGCGCTGATCACCGGGGAAGAGCGGATCATTCCGGCCAAGCCCAGCTATTTCATCTGCACGGTCGAGGCCATGCCGCTTGACCGCCAGGTGGATTATGTGGCGATTGACGAGGTGCAGCTTGCTGCCGATGCCGAGCGCGGCCATGCCTTTACCGACCGCCTGCTGCATGCGCGGGGCCGGGTCGAAACGGTGTTTGTCGGGGCGCTGACCATTCAGCCGCTGCTGGAGCAGATGTTTCCGGGGATAGAGGTTATCACCCGTCCGCGTTTTTCAAATCTCACCTATGCCGGTCATAAAAAGCTGGTCAAACTGCCCAAACGGTCGGCGGTCATCGCCTTCTCGGCGGATGATGTGTACCGCATGGCCGAGCTGGTGCGTGCCCGCTCGGGCGGTGCGGCCGTGGTGATGGGGGCCTTGTCCCCGCGCACGCGCAATGCGCAGGTGGGTCTGTATCAGAGCGGCGAGGTAGATACCATCATCGCGACTGACGCCATCGGCATGGGCCTGAACATGGATATCGACCATGTGGCGTTTGCGCGGCTGTCCAAATATGACGGGCGGCAGGTGCGTGCCCTGCGGGCCGATGAAGTGGGGCAGATTGCCGGTCGTGCGGGCCGTCATACGGCCGATGGCACCTTTGGCTGTACCGAAGGGGTGGAAGCCATTCCGGAAGAGGTGGTGGCGCAGGTCGAGCGGCATGACTTTGCCCCGCTCACCCAGCTGATGTGGCGCAATACGGATCTGGACTTTGCCTCAGCCACTGCCTTGCAGCGCTCGCTGGATGAAAAGCCGCCGCATGCGTTTTTGCGCAAGCCCCAGCCGCTGGAAGATGCGCGGGCACTTGCCGCGCTGCTCAAGGATGCGGACGTTGCCAAGCAGCTGGGTAAACCGGCCGAGCTGTTCACCTTGTGGGAAGTCTGCCAGGTGCCGGATTTCGAGAAGATCCTGTCAGAATCCTATCTGCGCTTTCTCAAGCAGGTCTATCTGCATCTGACCAGTAGCAAGGGCGGCGTACTGCCGGAAGATTGGGTGGCTGAGCAGATCACCCGCATCGATAATACCGAAGGCGAGATTGATGCGCTGACCACGCGGTTGGGCCGTATTCGCACCTGGACATACATCGCCAATCGCGGCGGTTGGCTGGCTGACGGCGGTAATTGGCAATATACCGCCCGCAAGGTGGAAGACCGCCTGTCCGACGCGCTGCATGAAAAACTGACCGAGCGCTTTGTCGAGCGCCGCGCCGGCATTGCCGGGCGGGGCAAGCTGTTCTGCCATGTGGCGGAGGATCATGCCGTGATGATCGATGGTCAGCGCGTGGGCTGGTTTAACGGCTTTCATTTCAACCCTGACCATGAGGCCCGCACCGCGCTTGAAGAGCGTGAGGTGTTGCGCACCATCCGTCCGGCGCTCACCCATAAAGCGGGTGAACGCGCGGCTGCCTTGGCGCAGGCCGATGATGCCGCCATTACACTTAACACCAAGGGCGACCTGATCTGGCAACGCGCCGTCATTGGCCGTCTGGTCAAGGGTAATGCCCTGCTCAAGCCCTCGGCCGAGCTGGTGCATAGTGAGTGGCTGCAACCATCCGACAAGCAAAAGGCCGAGCAGCGCTTGCGCCAGTTTGTCAGCCAGTGGTTTACCACCCATCTAGGCGCGTTGCTGGCGCTGCCTGAGCTCAAGCTTACTGCCCCTGCGCGGGGCGTGGTTTATCAGCTGGTGGAAGCGCTGGGCTGTCTGCAGCGGGTTGATGTGGCCGACATGGTTGAGGCCTTTAGCAAGGATGACCGCATCCTGCTGGGCCAGCAGGGTGTGCATCTGGGCTCGGCGCTGATTTATCTGGATCGTCTCTGGACGCCCGAAGCCATGCGCGCGCGTGGCATGTTGTGGGCGTTGTGGCAGGGCGCCGCCTTGCCGCCGCCACCGCAGGGCAAGAGCATTCCTGCCGGTGATCAGGCCAAAACTCTCTGGCATGCGCTGGGTTATAGCGTGTTTGCGGGCCGCGCGGTGCGGGCCGATATTGTGGAAGAGTTCATTCCGCTGCTGCATCAAAACCCGGCACCACCGGCGGATAATCTGGCCCGTAATCTGGGCCTGTCCGGGGCGGATTTTCCCAAGGTCATTCGGGCGCTGGGTTATGTCATCAAATCCCGCACCGGCGCCGATGGCAGCGCTCAGCACCATTACATCAAGAAGCGGGCCGAGGCGAAAGACAACCTCAAGGCCCCGGCTGACCCGGCTGCCTTCCTGCGCGGCGCGTGGGGTGTCTAAGCTGACAAAAGCAAAGGCCGCTATTCCGGAGTGCGGAATAACGGCCTTTATGTCTTGATTGAAATTGCTACTCAGGCCTGCAGGCTGGCCAGCGTCAGACGCTTCGCGTGCGCAATCGCGCTTGTATGCACGTCCGGCTTACGATTGTTCAGCGTGGCCTGCATAAACGCATAAGCCGGGCTGGCCAGTTCTACAAACTTGGCACCCCGGCTGTCCGCGCCATAGGCCTTGGCTTCATGCTGGGCCAGACGCAGCTGGCGGCGCAGCTGGCGCAGGCTGAATTTGTGCATTTTGCCCGCCTTGTCATTAAAAACGGCAACCGCCGTATGACCACCATAACCCGAAAGATGCATGGGGTTATAGTCGCGGTTCACGCGCTGCAGGGTGACAAATTCCGAGATCACGCGGTATGGGCGCTTCTGATGGTCGTGTTGAATGTCGCGCATCAGCTGCAAGCCAAACTTGTCGTGGGTGTGTTCTTTTTTTGGTTTCGTGCTGAGGGGCATCTTCAAATTCCTTGTATAAAATGTGCTGCAAAATATCGACTGGCTGGGTCCTAATTCAAGCGCTATATGCGCGGTTTCCTGCGGCAAATTGGTCGTTTTCCGCTTACGGTATGCTAGTTGGCGGGGCGTGACGTACCCGGGTATATCGCTCCAGCCGTGCCACGCAGGCCGGATCGTTAAAATCGCACAGGCCCGACCACGGAATATTGACGGTCAGGGCGCTGCCCAGTTTGCTGCCATCCGGTAGGGGCAGGCGTTGGTCGGTGATCTGCCAATGGCCGCTAGGGTCATCCTGTTTGAGGATTTCACGCATGTTTTGTTGCAGGGCGGGTGGAATAGCCCCGGGATATTGCAGATTCAGACGGTCCAGCTTTTTGCCGATATGGCGGCGTACCGATTGTACCCAATCATTCCGGTCGGGCTTGAACCCGGCGCGGCTCCACACATAAGCGCCCACTTCCTGCGCGCCCACCCGAATGCCGGTGCATTGGCCCAGCCGGGCGGCCTTGTAAAAGTTGCCCATCACGGTGGCGGCGGCATTGCTGCCGCGCTGGTTCACTTCGGCGGTACTGAGCACCATGTGCTGACCGGGGCGGATCTGATAAACAAAGAACAGGCAGGGGCCTTGCGAGTTGCTGCGCGCCAGCGTGACCTTGAACGAGTCACTGACCGGGCCATGCGGCTGGCCGGGGATCTCGGTTTCAATCTGGGTGAATGGATGCAGGCCAGCCTTCAGCAGCGTCTTGAAGTCAGCTTCAGACGTTTGAAAGGCTTGGTTAAAAATCGTGTCCCGGGGGGTGGGCATGGCTGCATTAAACGGCACAACCCCCAGCAAAAGCAAGCTTTGCTTATGGTAAATGCGGCTTTTTTAACAAATCAGGCAGGTGGGGTTTTCTGTAGGGCAGTTGGTTGCGGTCGCGCTAGGGCTATGCTAAACCCCTGCCATCACAAGCCAATCAAGAGTTTGACCATGCCTTACGTCGTTACCGATAAATGCGTCCGCTGCAAATATACCGACTGTGTGGAAGTCTGCCCGGTCGATTGTTTCTATGAGGGCGAGAACATGCTCGTCATCAATCCGGACGAGTGCATTGATTGCGGCGTGTGCGAGCCGGAATGCCCGGCCGAAGCCATTGTGCCGGACAGCGCTGCCGGTGCCGAGAAGTGGCTGGGGGTCAACCGTGACTTTGCCGCCAAGTGGCCCAACATCACCAGCAAGATTGACGCTCCGGCCGATGCCGACGCCATGAAGGGTGAAGCTGGCAAGTTCGACAAATATTTCAGCCCCAATCCGGCCAAGCGCTAAAAGCGCTCATAGCCAAGCGCTAGACGGCGCTAAAGGCCAAGCGCTAACAAGAGCTATCAGTTTAACGCTTAAAACCCGGTAACCATGCAGGCCAGGCGTTGCAGCAGGCCGGTGGGTTTGGTCTTGCCTTCAGTGACGACCAGGCAAATGCAGTCCTCAGTCGCTTCGGCGGTGGGTTGGTGGATGGTACTGGCGCTGCAGCAGCTCACATCACCCCGGCGATAGAGCTGGCCCTGATCGCGGTACGCCCCTTGCAGCACCAAGGTATATTCAGGCCCGGTATGGCCATGTTCAGGCATGCGGCTTCCGGCTTTAATGCGCATCAGTTGGGCGCGGCCTTCGTGGCATTCTTTCAGCACAATCCGGTCAATCGCACCGGTCAGTTTCTTCCAGCTGACCTTACTCAGGCCGCAGCCCACATAATCGCGCAAGGGGGCGGGCAGCACGCGGCACAGGCTGGTTTCAGTTGGGGTGATGGCGCTGGGGGGCGGCGTGGTTTCGTCCAGCATGGCCATGACTTTTTCACGGCAGGTCTGGCTTACTGGTTGCTCCCCGCAGGCGCGTTCCAGCAGGGCGCCGCCCATCTGTTCCATTTCGTTCACTTGGGCGCGGCAGCACGGGCACAGCGCCAGATGTGTGGCCACAACCAAGCCCGCGCCTTCACTGGCGGTGCCAGCGGCATAGGTCATCAGCAGGTCGTGCGGTGGGCAGCTACGGGTCATAATTACGCGGTTTCTCTCTTCTTTAACTGGTGGCGCAGCTTGCCCAAGGCAAGGCGCAGCCGTGATTTTACAGTGCCGAGGGGCAATTTGCGTAAACCGGCAATCTCGCCATGGGCTTTATCTTCAAAAAAAGCCAGCTGGATCAGCTCGGCCTGTTCGGGCGGCAGGCTGGCAATGGCCAGTTGCAGGGCGTCAGTGGTGCTGCGAGTTTCCGCTGGGTCAGATGCGGCGCGATCGGTTTCCACCTGCGCGTGTACCAGTGCTGGATCATCCAGATCCACCTCCGGGTGGCGGGCTTTGCGCAGCAGATCAATGCGTTTGTTGCGGGCGATGGTAAACACCCAAGTGCTGGCGCTGGCCTTGGCGGCATTAAAATGGCCAGCCTTGCGCCAGACCTGCAGCATGGTTTCCTGCACCACTTCTTCGGCCTGGGTGGCATCGGCGCCCAGTTTGCGCATATAGGCGTTCAGGCGCGGGGCAAAATGGTCAAACACGTCGCTGAAGGCGGCCTTGTCATGCGCCGCCACGCGCAGCAGCAGCCCGTCCATATCGGCGGCTGTTGGGGGCGCAGGGGTCACGGCTGTGGGCGCGGCAGGGGACACGTCTGGCGGCATCATGCGCGCAGTTAAGGGGGGATAACGTGTTGTGGCAAGAGACTTTTTGGCCACTGGCATTTTCCACGCTTCGCCTGCGACATCATAAAGCCAGCATGCTAAAAAACTCATCTTGCCTAAGCCCGCCTGAATAAAGGATATTACGGCCCGTTGCGGCGGCCTGATCACTGCCGCCCGATTTTTTGGAGGTTGCTATGCGTTTTGCCGCTTTGCCCGTTTTGGTGCTGTCGTTGTTGATGGGGGCGTCTGCCCATGCCGCCGAGCCGCAGGCACAGCAGCTGCAGGTCAGCCGCAGCTGGACCAGCTACATGTATAACGAAGGCAGCGCCAAGGTCTGCTTCATGGCCAGCAAGCCCACGCGCACGCTGCCCGCTGGCGCGCGCCGCAGCGATATTTACGCCATGATCACCCATCGCCCGGCGCAGAACAGCAAGGGCGTGGTCAGCTTTGTGGCTGGCTATACCTTCAAGAGCGGCAGCGAGGTGCAGCTGACCATTGGCAATCAGCGCTTTGCCCTGTTCACCGAAGGCGACACCGCCTGGGCGCGCGATGACGCCACCGACCGCGCCATTTTGCAGGCCATCAAGGCCGGCAGCTCCATGACGGTTGAAGGCACCTCGGCGCGCGGCACCAAGACCACCGATACCTATTCGCTGGCTGGCTCGTCAGGCGCGCTTGAGTCGATCAACAAGACCTGCGGCGTTAATTAAGGTCGGTTGGGGGCATTATGGGCGTTCAGTCTCACGCACACACATTTGCCCCCACACCACGGGCCGATGGCAAGATCAATCTGGTTGGCCTCGCGCGCGATGAGCTGGAGCAGGTGCTGGCCCAAAACGGGCTGGAGAAGTACCGCGCCAAGCAGGTCTGGCACTGGATCTATTATCGCGGTGTGACCAGCTTTGATAAAATCAGCAATCTGGGCAAGCCCGTGCGCGACAAGCTTGAGGCGCATTTTGTGATCGACCGGCCGACGGTTCAGGTCGAGCAGCTCAGTACAGACGGCACCCGCAAATGGCTGCTTAAATTGCCCGATGGCCAGCAGGTTGAATCAGTCCACATCCCTGAAAGTGATCGTGGCACGTTGTGTGTCTCCTCGCAGGTTGGCTGCACGCTCACCTGCCGCTTCTGCCATACCGGCACGCAGCGTTTAGTGCGCAATCTGGAGGCGGGGGAAATCCTCGGCCAGATCATGCAGGCGCGCGATGTGATTGGCGAGTGGCCGTCCCCCAAAGAAGCGCGCATGATCAGCAATATCGTGATGATGGGCATGGGTGAGCCGCTGTTCAATTACGAGAATGTAGCCAAGGCGCTCAAGATCGTGATGGATGGTGAGGGCATTGCCATTTCCAAGCGTCGCATCACGCTGTCCACCTCGGGTGTGGTGCCGATGATCGAGCGCTGCGGGCAGGAGCTGGGCGTCAATCTCGCCATCTCGCTGCATGCGGTGACGGATGAGCTGCGCAACCTCATCATGCCGATCAACCGCAAATATCCGCTCAAGGAGCTGATGAAGGCCTGTCACAATTATCCCGGCATGAGCAATGCGCGCCGCATTACCTTTGAATATGTCATGCTCAAGGGCGTGAATGATACGGATGCCGATGCGCGTGCGCTCATCAAGCTGCTCAAGAACCTGCCGGCCAAGGTCAATCTCATTCCGTTCAATGAGTGGCCGGGCGCGCCGTTTGAATGCTCGCCCTGGGAGCGGATCGAAAAGTTTGCTGCCATCATCAACGATGCCGGTTATTCCAGCCCCATCCGCACCCCGCGCGGGCGGGACATTCTGGCCGCCTGTGGTCAGCTCAAGAGCGCCAGCGTGCGTATTTCGGCCGCCGAGAAGGCCGAGATCGACAAGTTGATGGCCGCCAAGGAAGCCGCCGCCGGGATTGGTGTCTAGTTAAAGCGCACCAATTTTCGCCTGTAAGGCTGCGCCTTCAGCTTTCCTTATGGTTATGCTGCTGTGCAGCATCTTTTTCGCTCCCCTTTGGCCGGGCAACTCGTCTAATTTGCAGCTTCCAAAAAACGGGAGGCTTCTTTGTATTCTGTATTCCAGCAGGTTGCGTCACGCGCCAATGTTCCGGCCTCGCCGTTGCAGCTTTCTGCGCGCACTGATCTTTTGTTTTTGCATGATTTGCTCAGTGACCAGCAGCGCAACGATACCGACTTCAAATGGCAGGATGAGATGCGCGATGTGCTGGCCCGTCAGCGCCTGAAAATCGCGCCGGCGACTTTTGCCACCGTGTGGAGTGGCACCAGTTCCTATTCCGGTGACAGCGCGTTGCTCTCGGCCAAGTTTATTGGCGTGAGCAAGCATAAGCACAAGCCGCTCTATGGCATTGACCAGATGCAGGTGGGGTTGCCCAAGGATCCTACAAAGTCAGCCATTGTCAGCAGCTCGTCACGCTATCTTACACTCGACGAGGTCGAGGGGCTTATCACTGCTGCCGGTAACCGTTTTAACAAGCTGGCACGCGCGCAGGCACTCAAGGGGGCCTATGTCGCGGCAGGCGAGACCGTACGTTGGCAGCGCCTGACCGGCATGCGCATTTAACCGGAGCTGGTATGAACGACGATTACACAGTCTTTCAGCAGGTGGCTGAACTGGTTAATGGTGGGGACAAGCCGCATCTGCCCGGCTCGCCGCGCGCTGACTTTGAAGAACTGGCCAGCCTGATGTCAGACCGTCATCGCAGTAATGAACTGAGCTGGTGGGCAGCGGCGGGCACCGCTTTTAACCGCTATGGCCTGCATTTGCCGTCTGGTTTTCTGGGGCGGGTCTGGGTGCAGACGCCCGATCCGCTGAGCGGGCCGGAGCTGGTGTCGGGCCGCTATAACGGTCTGAATTATAATGGCCCGCTGGATGAGCCGCGCTTTACCGCGCTGGTGCTTAAGTTGCCACCGGCACCTGCTGCCGCAGCGGCAGAATTATATCTGGATGTGCGCCCGCTGTGGATGCTCTCCGAGCAGGTCAGCAATGCCGCCAATCAGGAAACGCGCAATGCCATGGCCCGCGTATTTGCCCCGGCTTTTAAGGATTATAATCGTCTTAACGAGTTAAAGAATCTGGCGACTTGCCGACTCTGAACTTCGTCTTTATGGTGCTGTCCTAGCGTGTAGGCGCAAAATTAAAAAGGCAGGGACATCATGGCGACGCAAAAAGAGAGCGCAGTAAAAATCCTCTACGATAATTTGGCCGATCAGATCACCCATTTCGACCGTTTTGTTGCGCCCAATCACAGCAAGCCCAAGCCGGGCACGCTGGACCCGGATGATCCGCGCCACACCTTCAATCAGATCGTGTCCAATCTGCGCCCGGAAAACCGCTCGGAAGAAACCTGGTGGTATGCGCGGATGGCGCATCTTTATATGCAGAATGACCATCGCGGCAAAACCAAAGATGGCCAGATCATGATCGAAGCACTGCGTTTTCTGTTTACCACGCCCAACGGCAAGGGTCTGCAGAGCTATGAGTTTGGCGGCCTCGATAAGGATGGGGATGTGGTCTATACCAATCGCCTGTTTGTGGTCGATGGCACCAAGATCGAGCGCACCGGTGACAGCAACCAGTTTGTCAAGGCGGCCAAGTTCCCGGATCAGTTTACGCCGATCGTCAAAGCGGCCATTGCCTGGGGTGAGCCAGCTGCCTTCAAGGCCTTTGCCAAGGTGATGAAGCCTGCCTTCAGCCTGGCCAATGCGTCAGCCAAGTGGCGTGAGCTGGTCAACCCGCCGCCCGCGCCGCCGCCGGGCAAGGCCACCAAGCCCCGCCCATAAGGCTTGGCACTGCGCCCGAATTGTGAGGACACATGAACTGGTCTGACCCTGAGCTGCGTGATGCCCTGGTGGTGCTGGTCACGCTCTATCCGGTGGTACGTATTTTACGCCGGCTTGGCCTGAAGTCAGCTATGGCGGCCTTGCTGCTGTTCTCACTGCTCATTCCACTGCTCGGGCATTTTCTGGTCGCGCTGTATGCGGTTAGCCGCAAATGGCCTGCGCTGCCGGTGCCGCCTGCGCCCAAGCGCCGGGTACGGGAGGCCGCATGATCAGCCAATTGTTGCATCTGCCGTTTCCGCTGGGCTTATCCTTGCTCATGCTGCTGCCGCCGTGGGCGGGCTATCTGGTGCTGGGCTTGCTGGTGCTGGGCCTGATCAGCTGTGGTGGGTTCATCCTCGCGCGGCTGGGCTACAAGCCGCTATGGGCGCTGCTTATGGTCATCCCCGTGGTGCAGATCGCGGCATATTGGGCGCTGGCGTTCATGCGCTGGCCGCGTGACATCACCGCCCGCCAGCAGGATTAATCTCATCAGCATACCAGTCTGCCTGCATCTGCTCAGACAGGCGCAGGCACAGCCGGGCTCATCTTGCGGTTGCGGCTGAAGAAGGCCGCCCGTACCGCAGCCATGCCGTGTTGCGGTTGGCTGGGGTCTTGTGCGTCAAAGTTGGTGTTGGCCATCAGCTCAACAACCGGGCGCAGCACACCCGCCAGATGCAGCTCAGAGAAGTCCAGCTGGATCTGGCCTTTCAGCTCGCCGGTCTTGCTGTCGCGGCGCTCAATGTCGGGATTGTCAAAATAGCCCAGAATAACCTTGGCCTGATGGGCCAGACGCGGAGCGTCGCACTCATAATACATGCGCGGGGGAATCTTGCGCAGCTGGTTGAAGGTGGCAGTAGCACTGGCTTCATCGGCGCCGCAGGTGGTCAGTGTTTTCATGACGATGTCATCATGCGCCACCGCTTCCTGTCCGTAGATCGACAGCTTCTGTGCGGCGCAGGGCTGGTAGCGCGGCCAGGCCAGCTCGCCGCCGAGCAGATGATGGATCTTGTCATTATCCGGTGCGATCTTGGCAAAGAAGCGCTCGGTCGGTGCTTCCATGATGAATTGCTGCACCACGGACGCCGCCACCATCAGCTGATAGAGCCGATAGCCGTTCATCACAATGCGGGTCGAGCCAAACTCGGTCCAGCGCGGGTGGGTATTGTCACCTTGGGTATCGTAATGCGGATAGGCCAGTGAGGAGGCCACCAGTTGGTTGCGCTCATTCTCAACCAGAATTTCCGAGCCCAGCCGTACGCGCTTTTCCATCAGCGCCCATTCACGCGGGACCACATAGGTGTGACGGTTGGCATCATAAAACGACAGGATGCGGTCGGTGTCCGAATGATCGGAAAAACGAACGCGAAACCGCTCACCCATGACGGGCTGATATTGTTGTTCTGACATGCGATACTCCCCAAAGATGTATCTGACCCGTGAAGCTCTCATGGCCCCTGTTAGGTCATTGTTCTATTTTTTAGTGGCGCTATCATGTCTGCCGTTGCGGTAGACGGCAAGAGTTTATTCGCTCAAATGCGAGGTATCATGACAGATCCGGTTTCATATTTTTCAGCTACTTATGCGCAGGCGCGCGCCAAATTCGTCGCTGCAGTGCAGCAGGCCGGGCTGTCACATGACAGCTATCTGCATCCAGCCGCCAAGGGCCCGGCGGGTGAAGACCTCACGGTTGATATTGCCTGGCATGGCGCGGCGCAGCCGGAGGTGGTGATCCTCACCTGTTCCGGCACGCATGGGGTGGAGGGCTTTGCCGGATCAGCCGGGCAGATCGCAGCGATTGAGCAAGGTGTGCTGCGTGACCTGCCGCCGGGCGTGGCGGTGGTGCATGTGCATGCCATCAATCCCTATGGCTTTGCTTATAACCGCCGGGTGAATGAAGATAATATTGACCTCAACCGCAACTTCATCGACTTCAGCGCGCCGCGCCCGCCGGAAGACCCGCTGACCGAAGCCGTGCAGCCGCTCTTGCTGCCGGATGATTTTGAAGGCCCGGCCAAGTTGGCGATGGATGAAAAGATCAGTGCCTTTATTGCGCAGCATGGCCTGCGCGCGTATCAGCGGGCCATTACGCGTGGCCAGTACCGTTTTGCCGATGGTCTGTATTATGGTGGCGCGGCGCCGAGCTGGTCTAACCAGATCTGGCGGCAGATCGTGCAGCGTTTTTGCGCGCACAAGCCGCTGGTGGTGCATGTGGATGTGCATAGCGGGCTGGGCCCGTATGGGTATGGCGAGCTGATCTATTCTGACCCGCGCACCACTTTAGGCTTTGCCCGCGCCCAGCGCTGGTGGGGTGATTCTGTCACCTGTTCGGTTGATGGCAGCTCAACTTCGGTCGCCTTGAGCGGAGATATCGAGCAGGGCATCAAGGATGTGGTGGGCTTTGATAATTGCGTGTCAGTTACGCTGGAGTTTGGCACAGTGGCGATTCGCGATGTGCTCGAGTCGCTGATGGCGGATAACTGGCTGCATCTGAAAGGCCGCATGGACACGCCGCAGGCCGCGCGTATCAAACGTCAGATCCGCTATTGCTTTTACGGTGAAGAACCGGTCTGGCAGCGCCTGATTGTCGCGCGCGTGTGCGAAGTGCTGGCGCAGGCCAGACTCGGTCTGGCCACCATGCCCGCCCGCATCAGCGCATAAGGCCCTTGCTCAAAACGCAACACTGGTTCACTTTGCGTCGCAGTAAATCGGCTGCAAAGGGGCAGCAAAGGGAGAATCTGCATGCGTCGTCTGGGCTTTCTGATTTTGGCATTGGGGCTGCTGCTGGTGCAGCCGGGTTACGCGCAGGAGGCAGCGGCTGAAGTAGCGCCTGCCGCCGTCAGCATTGATCAGCGCATCAATAATGCCATTGCGCCGGTGTCGGACTATCTCTCCTCCATCATCTTCTATACCGTGCCGGTTGCCGCCGGGACTGACAATCTGGCCACGCCCGAAGTGAATGAAGGCATCGCCAAAGTGCCGCTGATCGTGGTGTGGCTGGTGCTGGGCGGCCTGTTCTTCACCTTCTATCTGCGCTTTATCAGCCTGCGTGGCTTTGGTCATGCGGTGCAGCTGGTGCGTGGTTATTATCATGATCATAGCCATCCCGGTGAGGTCTCGCATTTTCAGGCGCTCGCTACAGCGCTGTCCGGCACGGTGGGTCTGGGTAATATTGCCGGTGTGGCGATTGCCATTTCAATCGGTGGGCCGGGCGCCGCATTCTGGATGGTGATTGCAGGCTTTCTGGGCATGTCGCTCAAGTTTGCCGAATGTACGCTGGGCGTAAAATACCGCCAGCATAATGCCGACGGCTCGGTATCGGGCGGGGCTATGTATTATCTCTCCCTTGGCTTGCCGCAGATCAATCCGCGTCTGGCCCCGCTGGGCAAGGTGATGGCGGTGCTGTTCTCCATCTGCTGTATTGGCGGCGCGCTGGGTGGCGGCAACATGTTTCAGGTTAATCAGGCCCATCAGCAGGTGGCTGACCTGTTTGGCGGGCCGGAGGGCTGGCTGGCGCATAATGGCTGGGCCTTTGGTCTGGTCATGGCGGTGATGACGGGTGGGGTCATCATCGGCGGCATGAAGAGCATTGCCCGTGTAACCGACAAACTCACGCCGTTCATGTGCCTGCTCTATCTGGTTGCGGGTGTGGTTGTGTTGGCGGCTAATTATACTCAGCTGCCGCAGGCGCTGGGCATTATCATCAGCTCGGCTTTTCATCCGGACGGGTCCACGGTGGCAGGCGGCCTGATCGGCGCGTTGATTGCCGGGTTCCGCCGCGCGGCTTTCTCCAACGAAGCGGGTTTTGGCTCGGCCGCGATTGCGCATTCGGCCGTCAAGACCAAGGAGCCGGTGACAGAAGGTCTGGTCTCCCTGCTGGAGCCGTTTATTGACACCATCATCATCTGCCATATGACGGCGCTCATTATCGTCACCACCGGCGCATATACCCTGACCGGTGTTGATGGTGTGAGCATGACCAGCCGCGCTTTCGCCACCGTCATGCCGTGGTTCCCGGAGGTGCTGGCGGTGGTGGTGTTCCTGTTTGCCTATTCCACCATGATCAGCTGGTCGTATTACGGCAGCCGGGCGTGGGGGTATCTGTTTGGCGCCAGCAAGCGCGGCTTGCTGCTGTATAATCTCATCTTCTGCGCCTTCATCGTTATCGGTGCCAGCATGGATATGGGCAAGGTGGTGGACTTTTCAGATTCCATGATGTTTGCCATGTCATTGTTCAACATTGTTGGGCTGTATCTGCTGGCGCGGGTGGTTAAGGCTGACCTTGATCATTACATGCAGCGCCTGCGCGACGGCCATTTCAAGCCGCGTCTGAAAGATGTGGCTGCCCCACATCACGTATAACGCATCCCGTTTAAACGGGTGGGTCATCATGATAACGCCATGCCAGCTACTGCCGGTGTGGCGTTATTTTTTCCGATGTTATTTTTCTAATGTTATTTCTTCTCAGTGCCTTCAAAGCGCGAGAGCAACCAGTAACAGGCCAGCATGCCGCCCATGGTGGCCCAGCGTGAGAGCTTGCTGTCCGGTTGGGCAATTAGCAAGGCGCCAAAGACCGCCAGCAACATGCCCAGCATGTTAAAGGCCAGCAGGCCGCGCGCGCCTAATCTGCCGCGCAGGATAAAGCCCAGCGCGCCCAGCAGGGCAATGGCCACAAACAGGATCAGGCAGATCTGCAGCGTATCCGGGCTCAGCTCCGGCAGAATGGGGGTAGGGGCTGGCGGGGTGCGGAAATTCTCGTTCATGCTTTGCTTCCACTCATGTCATGCAAGCTGGCCATCAGCGGCTGGCCGACCTGCGGGTTTTTTAGTTTCCAGATGACGCCATCAACAAAGAAGTGATGCACCTGCACCGCCGCAATCACAATGCCCCAGGTCTGATAGGGCGTGGCGGAAAAACCAAGATATTGTGCGTAGTTTGGCAGCACCCAGAACAGCACAATGCCGCCGGCAATATTCAGCGCCAGCCAGAACAGGCTTTGGCGCGTCACATAGCGCACAGATGGCGAGATGCCGCGCGCCACCTGCTTTTCGCGCAGGTTCATGAACCACGCAATGAACAGATATTGCAGCGAGTGATAGGCCGGTACAAATTCCCGAAAGCCTTCGTAATAGCTGCCCGGCATGAACCAGCAGAACTGCGCCGCTACCGGCACCAGCATCAGCAGCGGCACGCGCTTTTCTTGCTGCCATGCCGCGCGCAGCAGCAGGATTATGCCAAGAAGGGCCATAGCGATCATGGCATTGGCAATCAGCGCATACAGGCCCGGCGGCAGGCCCAGCACCGGCATGGCTACATCGTAATAGCGGGTGGGCTGGCTCAGGCTTTCCGCGCGCAGCATGGGCGCCAGAAAGCTGGAGAACACAAAAAAGCTCAGGATACGGCGGGTGACGCCTTCAATCACCAGACCGGCGCGACGGGCATATAGCAGGCTGATGCCCAGCGTCTGCGCCGAGAAATGATAGGACGACCACACAAAATAGAGCTTGATGAACCACGGCGCGACAGTGGCCGGATTGGCCATGGCCAACACGCTCATCACCAGCACCACCACCGGCACGCCAAAGGCGGTCACGGGAAACTGCATCATGCTGGCGCGGCTGTGATAGAGCCGGGCCGAGGTCGCGGAAAAGTGCGGATGGTTGATCACCCAGGTAATGCTGCTGGCAATCACCGCCGCCGACAGCTGCATGTGCAGCCAGTTTTCCAGCGCCTGATCGGCCAGCGCCATGGTACGGGTCAGCCATGCAAACAGCATGAAATGCAGGATCGAGAAGCCGCCAATCAGCAGCATGTCCACCGGGGTAGAGACAAAAGCAGTCGGGCGGTTCTCGGTTGTCATCAGCAGGATAAACTCACATCAGGTCTTACTCGGCCAGTCTTACTCGGCCAGTCTTAAATGGCTGCTCTTAATCAGGCTGGGTGGGGTGCAAGCGCTCCTTCACCAGTCGCAGCAGCTCAACATAGTCGGTTTTGCCGGTGCCCAGCAAGGGCAGGGCGCTCATCACCAGCACTTGGCGCGGCAGCATCAGCTCGCTCTGGCCATCGCGGCGCAACTGGGCTTGCAGGGTGTCGAGCGTGGCGCTCTCCAGCGTGGTGACCAGCACAAGCTGCTCGCCCTTGCGCGCATCCGGCAGGCTAACGACGGCATGCGGTGTGCCGGGCCAGCAGCGGTCGGCGCAGGCTTCCACCGCACCGAGTGAGACCATCTCGCCCGCAATTTTGGCAAAGCGTTTGGCGCGGCCCAGAATGCGCAGATAGCCCTGCTCATCCATGCTCACAATGTCGCCGGTGTCATGCCAGGCGCTGCCGTCTTCCTGTTCGGGCGGCTGCAGAAGGCCAGCCTGATCCAGCTTGAGATAGCCCATCATCACATTGGGCCCACTGACAGAGAGGCGCCCGCCTTCACTGATGCCAGGCACAGGCTTGAGTTTGGCGCGCATGCCGGGCAGCAGGCGGCCCACGGTGCCGGGCTTGTTATGCATGAAGGTGTTGATGGCAATAGCCGGCGCGGTTTCGGTTGCGCCATAGCCTTCCAGAATGCGCACGCCAAACTTCTCGGCATAGAGATGGCGGGTTTCATCCTTCAGCTTTTCCGCGCCCGCTACAATAAAGCGCAGGGCGTAAAAGTCGTAAGCGTGGGCGGTGCGGGCATAACCGCTCAGGAACGTGTCGGTGCCGAACATGATGGTGGCGTTGCAATCATACGCCATCAGCGGCACAATGCGGTAATGCAGCGGGCTTGGGTACAGCATGGTGCGGGCGCCCGCTAACAGCGGCACCATCAAACCGCCAGTCAGCCCCATGGAATGGAACAGCGGCAGCGCGTTGAGCACAATATCCTTGCCCGAGAAGGCCAGGCGCGCGCCCACCTGCCAGCGGTTGGCCAGCAAATTGCGGTGGCTCAGGACCACGCCTTTGGGCACACCTTCCGAGCCGGAGGTAAACAGCACCACGGCCGCTTCATCGGCTTTCACATGGTGGCGGCGGTGCAGATAGCGGGCCAGTGGCCGCTCGATCAACGCGCGCAGCTTGTGGGTCAGTGTGATGTTGGCGCGGATGTCTTCCAGATAGACCAGCGTGACCTGCTGGGCCAGTGCTTCAGCCAGCGGCTCCAGCCGCCCCAGTTCAATGAATTTGCGCGAGGTGATGACATGGGTAATGGTTGCCGCAGCGCAAGCAGCACGGCAAGCGGCAAGGCCAGCGGTGTAATTGAGCATGGCCGGGGTGCGCCCGTTATAGAGCAGGGCAAACAACGTCACGACGGTGGCGTTGGCGTTGGGCAGCAGCACGCCCACACGGTCGCCCCGATGGGTAAAGGTGCGAAAGCGGCGGGAGAGCAGCACCATGCCCAGCACCAGCTTGTTATAGCTCATGGGCTGGCGCTCACGGTCTTCCAGCACCAGCTGATGGCGACCATGCAGGGCGCGCGCATCGAGCAGGGCTTCGACCAGCGATTCATCCAGCGTGCTGGTTTCAAAAATCAGGTTGCTCATCAGGTCATAGAGCTTCTGGCCCGCCAGCTGGCGGCGGGCGCGGCCCTTGACCTCGGTCGGCAGTTCAAAATGCTGTGGCGGCAATACGGTCAGCTTCAGGCGCGGGAAGGTGCGGCGGCGCACCATGCCCTTGAGATACGAGAAACGGGTATATTCCGCGCCTTCAATGCGTACCGGGATAATGGGGGCACCTGCTTTGTCGGCAATCAGGCCGGGGCCTTCATTGACCTTCATCAGGCCGCCGGTGGTGGTGATGCGCCCTTCCGGGAAGATCACGCAATGCGCGCCCGCCTCGACGCGGGCAATCAGGCCCTTGAGCGCCATCGGCTGGGTGGGGTCCATGCGGTAGGCTTCAATCAGGGCGAGGAAAGGTTGCACCCACCACTTCTTGGCAATCTCGGTATCAATCGCAAACAGCGGCTTGCCGGGCAGGAATACGGCCAGCAGCAGGCCATCCAGCAGTGAGACGTGATTGGCTACAATCACCGCCTTGGGGCCCAGCTTGTCAAAATGCTCCAGCCCGTCGATCTTTACATCAAAGGCGGCGCGCAGCAGGCGGGCAAACACACGCTTGAGCACAATCTGCGGCACCAGCGTCATAATGAGGGGCACTGCCAGAAAGGTCGCCAGTGACGCCATCAGCCAGATGGTGGGGATCGACAGGCCCGCCCCCAGCAGATACACCGCAAACAGGCTGGCCAGCACCATGGCGCCGGAATCCACCACATTGCCAGCGGCAATGGTGCGCGCGCGCAGGTCTTCACGGGCGCGGGCCTGCAGCATGGCATTGAGCGGCATGATATAGATACCACCAAACATGGCCAGCAGCGTGACCAGTGCCATGCACAGCCAGCCTGCGCTTTGATGCACAAAACTGCTCACCGTGATCAGCTCATTGCTGGGCGGAAATTTCTGCAAGGCAATGGCCAGAGCCATACCACAGGCGGCCAGCCCGATATTGCCCAGCGCCACATAGCGGCCATCAATCGCGCCGCTGAGCATACGCCGCACCAGCATGGCGCCCAGCGCCACCCCTACCGAGAACAGCGCAAACAGCAGCGAGAACACGCCTTCGCTGGCATGCATTACGTCTTTGACCATGCTGGGCATTTGCCCGACATAAAGAGTGGAGAGGAACCAGAACCAGGCATGCCCTACAATAATCAGCCCCATGGTGGGTTGACGCAGTACGGTCTGGAACAGGGAGACCAGTTCACGCGGAATATTGTAGTTCAGTTTCAGGTCAGGCGAGCTGGATGGCGCGGGCGGCACATAGCGGGCGCTGACCCAGCCCAGCGTTGACGTAGCCACCATGACGGCGGCCACCAGCCATTCTCCCTGCGGGGCCAGCACCAGAACACCGCCCAGAATGGTGCCCAGTAGAATGGACAGATAAATGCCCGCGCCGGCAATGGCATTGCCAGTCATCAGTTCGCGTTCAGCCAGTTGCTGCGGCAGTAATGCGTATTTAACCGGGCTATAAAAGGCCGATTGCAGACCGGCAAGGAACAGCACCGCAAACAGCAACCCAATATGGCCATAGACCATGGCCGCGCCGGCCAGCATCATCAGGAAAATATCGATGAATTTGAGGCGGCGCATCAATACCGCTTTATCGCAGCGATCGGCCAGCTGCCCCGCCAGGGTAGAGAACATGAAATAGGGCAGCATGAAGATGCCCGGTGCCAGCGCGACCGCTGGGGCGCCATCAAAACCATATTTGTCAGCCAGCTTGAACTGGATGAGCATGACCAGCGCCTGGCGGAACACATTATCGCCAAACGCGCCCAGACACAGCCCGGCCAGCAAGGGGCCAAAGCGGCGGGTTTTGACCAGTTGCAGCGGGGCGATATCCTCAGTCATGGTCGGGCTCCTTTATGAGCTTTTTGGGCGTCTGGCTATTTAGGGTCTTTGCTGTCTTTGGAATCTTTATGTTCTTTGTCGTGCGTGCGCGCACTGATACCGGCCAGATAGTTGTCGAGCAGGGATTTGGCAAGCAGCTCGGCCTTGGGCGCGCCAATCAGGGTCAGGCGGCCAGTCAGGTCAAGCGTGGACAGGCCATGCAGCGCGCTCCACAATGTGGCCACATCGCGTTTGATCTGTTCACTGCTGCGTTTGGGGTAAAGCTGCTTGAGTTCATCGCCCACCAGTGCAGGCAGGGTGGCAATCAGCACGGCATATTCACCGGGCACCTGTCGCCCTTCCGGCAGGCGGTGCGCCAGCACCAGTTCCCACAGGCGGGCATTGCTCTGGCAAAAGCTCAAATAGGTTTCGGCCAGTTTGTAAATGCGAGTGGGGCCTTCCTTGGCGTCTTCCAGTGCGTCCTGTAGCGCTTCAATCAGGCGGTCGAGCGTGCGGGCATTGATCATTAGCACCAGCTCGTCCAGATCACTCACCAGATTATAAACATGGCCTAGCGAATAGCCGATATGCGCGGCCAGCGCGCGGGCGGTGAGCGCCTGCTGCCCGCCTTGCACCACCAGCGCCTCCGCCACCGCCAGTAGTTTGACCCGCAGCGCATCGCGGTCTATCGCACCTTTACGTCTTGGCATCATGCACCCTGTTTATATTTGAACATAGTTCAATATAATCTGGGGCGGCGGCAAAATCAAGCCCTGCTTTGAGGGTGGCAGCTTAATGCTGGCCAGCTTGTTTAGCGCGGGCAGTCAGACGCAGTCACGGTAATCGTCAGCAGCTCACGCCCGGCTTTGCTGTAGCGATAGACGGTAGCTTGGCTCAGGCCCTCTTTATCAAAGCGCATCATGCGGCAGGTTTGGGTGACGATTTGCGCGCGCGCCGCGTCCTTCTGGGTGTTGAATTTAGCTTCATCCATTACTTCGTAGCTAAATTCCTGCACGCGGCCGGGTTTGGCGTGCACGCTCATCAAGGTCATGTTGCCAACGGTGACCGGCGTTCTGATCGCTTGGCTGATTTTTTCAAGGGCGGCCTGCTTGCGTGCCTCCTCCGGGCTGGCCGGGGCGGGCGCGTGCGTGAAGACGTATAGGCTGGCGCCGAGCAGGACAAAGACCAAAATACTCAAAACGGGCAGGAGTGGGCGGTTCATATGCATCCCTCACATAAACAGGTCGTCTTTACAGTAGCGCAAGCTCCGCCTATTCCTGCGCGCCTATCGTAAAGGAATGCCTAACAGATGCGGGCAGATTTGTTTTAACTTCAGATGGTTAGGGGTGTTGCAGCTGAATCACACGCGGCCAAACCGGTTTTATAATGATTATGTCGGAAGCGCAGCCAGCCTATGTATTGGCAAGCATTATGCCCCTGTTTCTTTCTGGTAACATTCAGCCCAGCTCCCCAAAATACCTGTGTGAATATTGCCATAATCTGAGATGTGGCCTCAGGCGGCAGAGCTAAGTTGTGGAATTTTTAGGCGTTTCGATTCGCTGGCAGAATTTTATTAGAATAATTTATTATATTAAATAATAAAATTACTATCAACAATACTGGCGCGCGTATCATTGTGACAGTTTCGCCACTTGCTGTGCTATGCCAGTCACGAATCACTGTTTTAGAAGGTTTCAAGTATTCGCAAGACTAGAATAAACGACTTTTACTTTGCCAGTTTTGCTGATTTTTACGACATTTCCTGCGGTTGACATTGCCATTACAAGAAGGCATTGTGCGGCGCTATGAGAGCTACTTACTCCATCCTTGCCCCCTACGCGCAGGAATACGCACGTCACCATCGCCGTCCCGCCGCGTTTGTGTCCGGGCCTAACTGGATTACCGCGCGCCGCACCAGCAGCGCCAGCTGGCTGTTTGCCATGGGCTGTCTGGTTATCGGTGTGCCGGCCGCCTTGGCCACCTCGGTTTATCTGCTGTCGGGCCCGCAAAGCCCGGCGCTTGAAAGCAGCATGGATGGCGACATGGAAAATGTCGCTCTCGCGCTGCCGTCGCTACCGGCGGGTTCGGATGCATCGCTGGCCGCCGCTCCGCAGCAGCTGGCCGTGACTGAAGTTCCGGCCGATGCCGATGATGAGGCCGATACCGTGACCGCCGCAACCGTGCCGGGTGTTAAACCGGCGGTGCCGGCTGATCCGTCGCGCCGTGTTCTGACCCTGGCGTGGGGTGAGACGCTGATGGGCCTGCTCATCAAGTCCGCCGTGCCGGAAGCTGACGCGCATGAAGCGCTGGCCTCGCTGCGTGGGGTGTATGACCCGCGTGACATTCAGGCCGGTGAAGAAGTTGTGGTGCGCTACAACGAAACCGGCGCTTTTGCCGGGTTTGAGTTTGAGCCGACCGCGGACCGCACCGTGCGCGTCGCCCGCCAGAATGGCGACTTTAAGGCCGCCAGCATCGTGCGTCCGCTCTCCAATAACGTCATGGCCGCCCGCGTTGAGATTGAAGGCAGCCTGTATGAATCCGGTATTCGTGCCGGTGTGCCCGCCAGCACCATGAGCGCGCTGGTCAAGGCGCTGTCCTTCAGCGTTGACTTCCAGCGTGACATCAAGGCTGGAGACAGCTTCAAGGTCATGTATCAGGTCATCCGTAATCCGGAAGGCACGCTGGTACGCACCGGTGAGATCCTCTATGCCGAGGTCAAGCTGAGCGACCGCACCGTGCCGGTCTATCGCTATCGCTTTGCTGATGGCCGTGTTGAATATTTTGACCGCAGCGGCAGCTCGGTGCGTAAGGCCCTTATGCGTACGCCGGTCAATGCCGCGCGCATCACCTCGGGCTTTGGTATGCGTGAACATCCGCTGTTCGGCTATACCCGCATGCACAAGGGTGTGGACTTCGGTGCGCCCACCGGTACGCCGATTTATGCCGCCGGTGACGGTGTCATCATCGATCGCGGCTGGAAGAATGGTTACGGCAATTTCATCCAGATCCGCCATAATGGCCAGATCTCCACCGCTTATGGCCATATGAGCCGGTTCAGCAATGGTTTTACCCGTGGCAGCCGCGTGCGTCAGGGGCAGGTGATTGGTTTCGTCGGCTCTACCGGCAATTCCACCGGCCCGCATCTGCACTTTGAAGTGCGTGTGAACAATCAGCCGGTTAACCCGATGACGGTGGCCAATTTGCGCGCTGGTGAAAAGCTGGCCGGGGCCAATCTGCAGCGCCTGAAGAACATTGCGGCGTCCATTGATGAGCAGTTCGGCCGTCTGCCGGAAGGTCTGGCGCAGGACGTGGCGTTTAACGCGACGACGGGTGAGGCTATTCGTCCGGCAGTACAGGTACAGGCCAAGCGCTTGGAGGATTGATTGTTCTTTTTGTCTGCCGCCCTGCGGCGGTCAACAGGGTTATGAAATCAGATCAATAAAAACGCCGGGCTACAAACCCGGCGTTTTGTTTTGCTACGCTATGCGCGCAGGTGATTATTTATCAGCCTGATAGGCCTTCACGCCTTCTTCAATCAGGCGCTGGGCTTCGGCCAGGTCGCCCCAGCCCTTGAGCTTGACCCACTTGCCCGGCTCCAGGTCCTTGTAGTGGGCAAAGAAATGCTCAATCTGCTGGATCAGCAGCGGCGGCAGGTCGTCCTTGCTCTTCACGTTCTTGTAGAGCGGGGTGAGCTTGTCCACCGGCACGCCAATCAGCTTGGTGTCCTCGCCGCCGTCATCTTCCATATTCAGGCAGCCGACCGGGCGCACACGCACCACCACACCGGGCAGCAGCGGGAAGGGGGCGACCACCAGCATGTCCACCGGGTCGCCATCGCCGCCCAGCGTCTGCGGCACATAGCCGTAATTAACCGGATAGCGCATGGAGGTGCCCATGAAGCGGTCAACAAAAATGGCGCCGCTGTCCTTATCCACCTCATACTTGATGGGGTCGGCATTGGCGGGGATCTCGATCACCACATTCACGTCGTTGGGGACCTGCTTGCCAGCCGGCACATCAGACAAAGCCATGATTTAAAACTCCTGTTTCGATATTGCGCCGCACATTAGCCGAGCGGCCCCAGCCTGCGCAAGCAGCATTTGCGCGCAGATCTGGGCAGGATAAGGGCTGGAAAGGCTAAATCAGGGCCGGCAGCTGTCAGTTGGGGGCGCGGCGCGCGTGGGCACTGGCTGGGCCTCGGCCGGGGTTATGCTTTGGCCAGCGCGCAGCTTGTCCTGCACGGCGCGGGGCAAGACCGAGCAGGGCATCCCCTGCTCGGGAAACAGGCTGGCGGTGGCCGCTGTTGGTGGTGTGGGCGCGGTATCTGGCCCATTATCTGGCCCATTATCTGGCTCAGTAGCGGCTGGTTTCATCCAGCGCGGCAGATCGAGTGTATTGGTCAGAACTTTCATAACGGCCTCCCTGTTGCGGTTAGATTAGAGAGCGGGCCGGGCCACTTCAAGGCGAGAGGCGGGTAATATTCCTGCGTTTTTGCATTTTGTCTGCCGAGGAGAGGCTGTGATAGGGCAGCAAAACAGGCGGCCCTAATTAGGTCTCATTGAGCTAACGTTTGCACTGCCTTCTAAAAGCATCTGCACAGTGGAGCCTTGGTAATTTCAAAAGCTTCTACTCATTGAAATAAAAAGAGAAAAAACTGCTGTTAGGGCATTTTAATTCAGTCCGGTTATTGTATTTAAATGGCTGAACAAAACGATCCTGGCAAAAGAAATTTTATTGGCCGCAATGGCTACTATCAGGGCGATATACGACCTGCTCATCAGCTGCTGCATAGCATGTTCCATCAAATGGGCGGTACGGTTGAGCATATGTGTTCCGCGCTTGAAAGGTCGCCCCGACTTACCTCTTACATGACTGGCGTGCTGCAGGATGTAAATCTTCAGCAAGAGGTATTTAAAGCTTTTTCCTCGGACGAAGGCACACTTTTCCTTCATTTGGCGACCTTAAGCAGGCCAGAAAACGCGGACCTGCGGGATAGTCTTGTCAAAATGGCAAAGGCGCAGGAAGGTTTTGTCACGGGTATGAAAACCAATCTGGATAATATTGAGACTGTTGACGCCTTTGCCCGGCTGATGCTCTCGCGCACATTTCCCGGTAGCTTTCCAGCCCCATCACCCGAGGATAGCAAGCTGATGCTTTGCAATCCTCATATGAGGCCAATGTTCAATGCATTGGCAACGTCGCCGCTGGGCGACCCAGAGCGCGCGCGACAATTGCAGGCCAGCCTGCTTCAGGAAAGCCTGGATATGCTCGATGAAACTCATAAAATCCGGCAGCTGCCGGCTGATCAGCAGGAGGCAGCGTTTACAGCCCGCTTTGAGAGAAAGCTTGCCGCTGTTAAGGATTCCATTCCCCCCGATGAGTACCAGCAGATGATGCAGGATAACGTTGGTAGCTTCATGAAAGAGAATTCTGCCAATAAAGCAGCAACTTCCCAGCCGCCGCCGAGGAAAATGGGCGGCACTCCGGCCCTCTAATTGTAATGACTGGTCCTGCGTGTACTTGCCGCTACTGATATGTAAAAGTCAGCCTGCGCGGGCGGTGTGAAGGTATTGCGCCAAAGTGATGTGCTTTTATATCTGATCTTGCGCTTACCGCTTAATGCGGGCGCAGATAGCGGGCCTTGATCCAGGCCGGGCGTGTGCTACGGGCGCGATAGGTAAACGGCGCCAGCGGCAGGATGATAAACGCCAGCATGAGCGCGCCCAGCGGAATGAGCGGTGAGATAGCCAGCGGACCAGCCAGTTGCGGCAAGGTGGATAGCGCAATCAGGGCCAGACTGAGGGTGATGGTAAGCCCCGCACATATCTGACAGGCGCGCGTGAGCTGAAAGCGATAATAGAGCAGCAAGGTCAGCGCGGCGATGACAGTAGCTGCACGCAGCAACGTAACCGTCACCAGACTGACATGCGCAGCAGCAAAACCAAGCATGAGCGCGACAAGCATGAGCATGAACATGAGCGCTGCCACATCGGCCGGATCAAACAGATTGTCATGCCCCTCCAGCGCTGTGGTGGGCGCTGGCATGTGGGGCAAAGTATAAGTTTTTCTGTTGCTCATCGTCACATATCAACGTGAAGAATAATCGTGCCTTATCATCAGAGGGCTAGTATCTGAGCCGGGGCCTGTGCGGCGCAGGCTTTGCTGAGCAGACGTGCTGGCAAAGCCCCAGGCGCTTGGCTAACAGTCTGCCTTCATTAGCAAGTTGCCTGCCGGTTATGATGGCGGCAGCTGTCTTTGCTGGCACAGCGTTGCGCTGCCTCAACCAGTGCATAAGCACCGAGCGAGACAGTTGTAATGGCCGTCCCCAGCATCACGGCGAGTTCTTCCTCAATGGAATAACCCATCACAATTCCGATCATGCCGCCCATCATCACGCTCAGCACAACCAGCCTCGCCCAATGGGCGCAGCGCTCATTCTTCATTGGTGATCCTCCCAGTTTATTGTGTCATGCCAGCCCCCGCCGGCATGTCTTCTCCCGTCTTCAGATTATGTGATGGGTATGGCTAATGCGGGGTAAAAGAGTCCGGATTTATTGCTTCGATTTTTAATAGTTAGAGTGTGCAACTATAGCAGGAAACCCGCATTGATATTTGATAAGTGCGCGCTTGCTGCACAGCCATGCGGGCTGCGTGTTAAGTGTGACTGTATGCGGTGAAGCGGTAGATGCGTGCGCATGCATGCAGCGCTGATGCATCACACATAGATGATGGAAAATAAAAGGCTAAGGCTGGTGCGAAGAGCCGGGGCTGGGCTTGCCACCCTTGGCAGCCGGCGCAGCTGCCTGACGGTCGCAGACCTCGTTCAGCACACTGGCTGTACGGGTAGAACCATGCGCGAGCTGATTGATGACCTGCGCAGCAAAGCCCTCGCTGTAACCGCCGCCATCCTTGCTGACAAGCGCGAGCATGCGGTCAATCACATCCAGGTGTGTGCCTTCCGGTATATGCTCACCCGGGCCACCTGCTGAACCACCTGCGTGTGTATGTTTGCCTGATGCAGACATGATAGTTGCATTATGCACGCAGAGGCTTAAGCGCTTATTAATACAACGCATGTGTTCTGTGCTGCACTGCAAGGCGGGTTGTATCTAGCAACCGCTACCTCCATATGAGATAATAAGACATCTGATAACCCGCTGTATTTTCAATAAAAACGTAGCAATCAGGGGAGCTTGTCATGAGTAGCGATAAAGTCATTCCGGTTACCGCACCTTGGGCTGTGAAGGCCTGGATCAACAAAGACAAATACAAAGAGATGTATGCGCGTTCGATCAGCGACCCGGATGGCTTTTGGGCCGAAGCCGCCCAGCGCCTGCAGTGGCAAACCTTCCCTACCAAGATCCGCAATGTGAGTTTTGATACGCCGGTGGATATCCGCTGGTATGAAGACGGCGTGCTGAATGTCAGCGTCAATTGTCTGGACCGGCATCTGGCCAGCAAGGGCAATGATACCGCGATTATCTGGGAAGGCGATAACCCGGACGTGCATCGCCATATCTCGTATAACGAGCTGCACGCCGAAGTGTGCCGCATGGCCAATGTCCTGAAAAAGCGCGGCATCAAAAAAGGTGATCGCGTCACAATTTACATGCCGATGATTCCCGAAGCGGCGGTGGCCATGCTGGCCTGTACCCGTATTGGCGCCATTCATTCGGTGGTGTTTGGTGGCTTTTCCGCGCAGTCGCTGCGTGACCGTATTGTTGATTGCGGCTCCTGCTGCATCATCACGGCGGATGAGGGTGTGCGCGGTGGTCGCCATGTACCGCTCAAGAACAATTGCGATGAAGCGGTAGACGGCTGCGCGGGCGTGCATACCGTGCTGGTGGTGCGCAATACCGGCAATCTGATTGCCTGGGGCAATGACCGTGACGTCTGGTATCATGAAGCGGTGGCCGATGTGCCCGCTACCTGCCCGCCCGAGCCGATGAATGCGGAAGATCCGCTGTTCATCCTCTACACCTCCGGCTCTACCGGTAAGCCCAAAGGCGTGCTGCATACCACGGGCGGCTATCTGGTCTATGCGGCCATGACCCATCAATATGTGTTCGATTATCATGATGGCGATGTGTATTGGTGCACGGCCGATGTGGGCTGGGTTACCGGCCACAGCTATATCGTTTACGGCCCGCTGGCCAATGGTGCCACTACGCTGATGTTTGAGGGCGTGCCCAATTATCCTGATCCCGGCCGCTTCTGGCAGGTGATCGACAAGCACAAGGTCAATATCTTCTACACCGCTCCCACCGCCATTCGCGCGCTGATGCGCGAGGGTGAGCAATGGGTCAAGAAATATTCACGCGAGAGCCTGCGCCTGCTGGGCTCGGTCGGTGAGCCTATCAACCCGGAAGCGTGGCTATGGTACTGGCGCGAAGTGGGTGAGTGCCGCTGCCCAGTGGTGGATACCTGGTGGCAGACGGAGACTGGCGGCATTCTCATCAGCCCCATGCCTGGCGCGGTTGACCTCAAGCCCGGCTCGGCCACGCTGCCATTCTTTGGTGTGGAGCCGCAGCTGGTGGAT
>Ga0255168_1000031_pt1 | contig 85950 bp, 75 predicted proteins | sample Atl_Miss_RepB_8d_FD_183629 | JGI IMG/M metagenome (GOLD analysis project Ga0255168, IMG submission 183629) | Freshwater microbial communities from Altamaha River, Georgia, United States - Atl_Miss_RepB_8d | ecosystem: Environmental > Aquatic > Freshwater > River | place: USA: Georgia | collected... | reverse complement strand
GGCGCCGGTGCCGGTTTCACGGTCGATATAGCTATCGCCCACCACCGGAATTTCACGGCCCACCAGCGGCAGCTTCACCATCTTGCCGATCATGTGCTTGAAGCGGTCATCTTCCGGATGCACAGCTACAGCGGTATCACCCAGCATGGTTTCAGGACGCGTGGTAGCCACCACCAGCTCGCCCGAGCCATCCGCCAGCTGATAGCGAATGTGCCAGAGGTTGCCCTTGGTGGGCAGCGACAGCACTTCAAGGTCAGATACGGCCGTTTGCAGGCCGGGATGCCAGTTGACCAGACGCTTGGCCTTGTAGATCAGCCCCTTGTTATAGAGACCAACGAAAACCTTGAGCACGGCCTTGCTCAGGCCCTCGTCCATGGTGAAGCGCTCACGCGACCAGTCCGGGCTGTCACCTAGACGGCGCATCTGGCTGGTGATGGTGGAGCCGGATTTTTCTTTCCACTCCCAGACCTTCTCCAAAAACTTTTCGCGGCCAAGCTCGCGGCGCTTAAGGCCCTGTGCTTCCAGCTGGCGCTCGACGATCATCTGCGTGGCGATACCGGCATGGTCGGTGCCCGGCATCCACAGCGCGTCAAAATTCTTCATGCGGTGATAGCGGATCAGCACGTCCTGAAAGGTGTGGTCAAGCGCATGACCCGCATGCAGACTGCCGGTCACATTGGGCGGCGGCAGCATGATGGTATAGGGCTGCTTGTTCGAGCGGGCGTCAGCGGTAAATACGCCGGACTTTTCCCACGCGGCATAGTGCTTGGCTTCAACGGACGAGTGCTGATAGTGCTTGTCGAGCATGGCGGGTTCCTGTTGTAAAAATTCCGGCTCAATTTGGCAGAATCACACAAAAAAGCCAAATGGATAACACGGGCAGAAACAGCAAAGGCGCCCAAAACGAGCGCCTTTACCTGTGTAAAAATTAGACAGATTTAGCTACGGCGACGGGCCAGACGCTCAATCTCGCTTTCAACCAGACGCTCAACCAGCGTGGGCAGATTGCGGTCCATCCACTCACGCAGCATGGGGCGGAGCAGCTCACGCACGATACCCTCAATGGTATCGCCTTCAATGCGGGTGGCTGAGGTAATCTGGGCCGAGAGACCTGCGAGCGCAGCTGAGGCAATCGCCTCGGTCTGCGGCGACATGATCGGGGCCTCGGGCTGTGCGGGGGGCATAGGTTCAGGCTCCGGCATGAGGTCAGGTTCCGGCAGCGGCGCCGGCGCAGCCTCAAACACCGGTTCTTCAACCGGTGCAGGCGGTGGCTCATACGCTGGCGCTGGCGGCGGCGCATCGGCACGCATGTCAGGCGTCAGATCCATGACATCGTCAACAGCGGCAGGCGCTGGCGCTGCGGGTGCAGGCGCAGCTGGCGGCGGCGCAACCACTTCTGCGGTTGCGGCCGGGGCTGCGGGATCTTCCGAGATTATACGGCGAATGGAGGCAAGGATTTCCTCCATCGACGGTTCAGGCTGTGCGGGATTACTCACCTAAATCACCTATCAATCACCAGTGCTGCTACCAATCCATTGGTTGCGGACGCGGTTACTATAAGCAGTTTCGTCATAATATTCGACGCCTAATTGCAATTCACGTGCAGTGAGGCGGCCGGTTGATGCCAAAAGCTGGTACTGAGCGACAATTTCGTCATGTTCTGCGCGGACAAGTGCCACCTGCGCATCCAGATATTCCTGCTCGGCATCCAGCGTATCCAGCACCGTGCGCGAGCCGACATTGGCCTCTTCACGCACGCCATCAAGCGCAACTTGTGCCGCTTTTACCTGCGATTTACGCGAGTCGACACTCGATTTGGCCGTCTGCCAGGCCTCCCATGCCTGAGTCGCGGCTTCAACCGACTGGCGTTCAGCCGAATCAATATCATTCACGCGGCGGGCAATGTTCTGCTTGGCTTCACGAATCCGGCTGGAGGTCAGGCCTGCTGTATAAAGCGGCCAGTTCATGCTCACCACCGCGCTCTTGTCATCCACACGATTATAAGCCGAGTTGCCAGCATCATAGGCGCGCTGCCATGAAGCGGTGGCCGATACGGTGGGCAGACGCTCACCCTCAACACCCGCCAAAGCAGCCACAGCCGCTGACTTGCTGTTGGTGGCAATCACAACACCGGGATTATTGGTGCGGGCGGTTGTAACAGCCTCATCCAACGAAGCGGGCAAGGTCAGCTTGACGTCCGGCTTCTTGAGGGATTCAGGCGCATTGCCAAACAAGCGCAGATAGGTGGCACGGCTGGCGGTCAACGCGCCCTCAGCCTGAATACGGCCAGATACGGCGGCAGAATAACGGGCTTCGGCCTGGCTTACGTCAGTCTTGGTGACTTCACCTACAGCAAAACGGTCCTTGGTGGCGCGCAGCTGCCGGGCCAACACTTCTTCATTGTTCTTGTTGAGCTCAAGCACGGCCTGATCGCGTACAACACCCAGATAAGCCTCAACCCCGCCAAGCAGCACAGTCTGCTCGGTATTGAGCAAAGCGCCACGCTGCGCAGCGATGGCGCTATCAGCCTGACGCATGGCGGCGGCAGTACGCCCGCCGCGGAACAACGGCTGCTCAACACTCAGATTGGCAACTTTGCTGGTGTAATCATCATCCCCCAGCGCCGGGCTATCACGCCAGGTGCGGCCCACACTGCCATTCAGCGCTACATTCGGGCGATAGCCAGAGCGTGCCTGCGGGGCCTGCTCATCTACTGCACGCAGATTCGCGCGCGCCGATTCCAGCTCCGGATTGGTCGCATAGGCCTTGGCCAGAGCGTCATTCAGGGTTTCTGCAAAGGCGGGCTGCACCACAGCCAAAGCAGACAGAAGAGAGAGATAACGTAGGGCGCGCATGATATTTCCTTTCGGGTCGAGTAACACTCGCACATATGGCAATAAAATCAATCGGCAAGCGCAGTTACGCTGGAGAGATCAGCGAAGACATCACCGTAACCAATTGTATTAATTAGATATATAAGCGTAGCCGACTTGCCACAGCCCCAAACTAACTAAAATACAAAGCCGGGCTGCGGCGCAAAACCGGGCAGAACCTTCACGCCGGCATCAAACAGGATGCGGGAGGAAACACTACCGCCCTGCTTTTCCCACAGGCGGGCAACGCCAACCGGCCCCTTGCGCATTTCAACCGCCAGCAAGCGGCCACCTTCGCTCAGCTGGGCCAGAAGAGCGGCCGGTTCTTCACTAATGCCGCCCTCAATCAGGATCACATCATACGGTGCCTGCTTGGCCGAACCTTCAGCGAGCGGGCCGGTAATGACAACAGCGTTATCAGCCCCCACCTTTTGCAGATTGGCAATTGCGGCATAAGCCAGCGCCGGCACTTCCTCTACCGCGACAACGGTAGCGGCCATGCGTGAGAGAACAGCCGCGCCATACCCAGTTGCAGCACCAATATCCAGCACAACATCAGTCGGCTTGATACCAGCTTCCTGAATGAGGCGGGCCAAGATCATCGGCTCCAGCAGATAGCGGCAACCGCCCAGATCAACCCCCTCATCGACATAGGCCGTGTTGCGGCAGAGGTCGGGCACAAAATCCTCACGCGGGAGATCCCCCATTGCCGCCAGCAGGCGGTCATCGGTAACCTTGTTGGGGCGCAGCTGGCCATCAACCATATTGGAACGGGCGCGGGCAAATGGGGACATCGTTAACTCCTTGACCGCCTTTATATGTTAAGACGCCGCCCCCGGCAACTAGCCATGCTCAACTAGCCATGCGCAACTTCTGTGTGACAGGCGGTTGACCTCGGATAGGGAAATGGCTTATACCTCCGCCACCCTGAATTCAGGCTCCACCGAGGCGCGGTGGCAGAATGGCTATGCAGAGGACTGCAAATCCTTGTATGCCGGTTCGATTCCGGCCCGTGCCTCCAATATTTTCCGCACTTAACTGACGTATAAACTTCCCCTGCAGGGGAAAGTTCTGCTGTGCAAAAAATAGGCGAGCGGCCGTTTTTGTTGGGTTTAATCTGTCTTTTCTAGACGTTCAAACAAAGCGTCCACGTAGGAATAACCCTTAGGACGCGCGGCAGCGTGCAAAATGCGCGTCAGCTGAAAGCCCTTGGCGCGCATGAAATCCAGCAGTTCCTGCGGGCGATACGGTGCACCCGCCTGCAGCCGCAGTTCGACCAACACCGCCTGCACTTTACTGAGGGTTTGCTCCGCGCCAGACAGCACAGCCATTTCGTACCCTTCAGTATCAATCTTCAGGAAAACATCCCCCGCCGAAGCCGGGATAGCCAGCACATCATCAAGGCGGGCAACCGGCACCATAATCTGGCCCTGAATCTGACCTTGTCCGGACGCGGGCGCAGCTAATGAAGAGGCTAGCGCATTGCATGAGAGCGGCAGCGTACCCGGCTCACGGCCCAAGGCAGTTTCAAACAGCTTCCATCCCTGACGGCGCGCGACTTTTGCGCGCAACTCTTGATAATAATCGGGGTTGGCCTCAAACAGGTAGAACGCCGCCTGCGGAAAGGCTGTCTCAAGAAAATCAGTGCCGTGCGCAACGCCTACATCAAGGACCAGGGCGGGTTTGAGATGGGAAAGCTGAGCCGGTCTGGAAAAATCCCAGCAAATATCATGGCCTACAAGTCGGGCCCCCATACGCAGCAGCCGCAGCCACGCTTCACGAATATAGCGGATCATGCCTCGCTTCTAGCAGCAGGGCTGGCAAGCAACAACCCCTCTATAGGAGCCAAACCTCTGACAGCGCGCAAAAAATATGCACCCAGCAGCCGTATTTTCTGGAACAATTCAGATAGATAAAGAATATGCTTGGCAGCCGCGACCAACATTGTTATAAGCCCAGCCACCGTGATTGTTCCCTGGTAGCTCAGTCGGTAGAGCAGGTGACTGTTAATCACCGGGTCGGCGGTTCGAGCCCGTCCCAGGGAGCCACGTTTTTGAGACCTTGCGTCTCCGTCTTTCAAGACACAGGCTTCATACATGAAAAAACCTCCGCTCACGCTTGGTCCCACACTGGCCGAGGGCGAAAAGCCGGTTGAGGTTATCGAATCCCAGACCATGTACGAAAACTTTGTACGCACGGAACGTTATGTGCTGCGTACCCGCCGCTTTGACGGCAGCTGGACCGAGCCCTATGAGCGCCATGTCATGTCAACCGGTGCCACCGGCCATGCGGTTGCTGTGCTGTTATATGAGCCTGAGCGTGACGTGGTGATGCTGGTGGAGCAGTTCCGTATCATCAACTACGTCAACAAGGCGCCGTCTGCGTGGAATCTGGAAATTGTCGCTGGCCTCATCGATCAGGGTGAAACCGCTGATAACACAGCCCGCCGCGAAGTTGAGGAAGAAACCGGGCAAATGCCCCTCGCCCTTGAGCATATCAGCTCTTACACCTCCAGCCCCGGCGTCTTTACCGAAACGCTGCAGATTTATATCGCACGTATCAACACAACTGACGGGCAAACAGTCCACGGCCTTGAGACCGAGCAAGAGAACATCCGCACCCATGTGATGAGCGTTGATGATGCGCTGAAGCTGGCGGATGAAGGCTATATTACAGACGGCAAAACGCTGTTCGCGCTCAACTGGTTTGCGCGCAAGCACAGCGCATTGCGGCACCGCTGGCTTTCACAGCAGGCCTGATCTTACGAAAAATCGTTGCGCGAACCCGGGCGGCGCTGCGGCGTTTGCGAGGCCAGCTCTTCGCGGTAGCGATCGGCACGGCCCAGACCATTCATGGCCGAGCTGAGGCTGCCCAGATTGACTTCGCTGTCCATGGCCTTGGGGATTTCAACCTTGGGCTCACCACCACCAAACATATTGCCGATGGCGTCCAGACCCTTGGTTACAGCAGCAGCCGCAAAATCTGCCTTCGGCGCTTCCGGTGCAGCGGCCACAGGCGTAATAGCTTGCGACCAGTACGCCTTCGCATCAAACGGCGGTGGGCTGAACGGCGGTGGGTTGGTGGCATAGGAGCCAAAAGCAGGTGTCTGCGGAATCGGCTGGTCAAACTGCGCCATGCTGGCGCCAAGGCTACTTAGCCCGCTAATCGTGGGCGCATTCATTGCTGAATCGTGATGCCCAAAGTCGGCCCAGTTGTTAAAGCTGGTATCTTCAGCGACAGTGATAAGTGCAGCCATTTTTTAGCCTTTTCCCTGTTATCTCATCTTCAGGCTGCCAGAAATGATTTAGCATTCAGTTAAATCGCCTCAATTTCATGGTTAAATTCCCTCTAAAAGACGATCTCCTAGCGGCAGGCAGAATGTAGAAATTAGGGCTGCGGCATCCGAATCACACTTAAGCCAAAGCTGTAACCAAACGTAAACCAAACTAAAGCACCCTCTTTGCGAATGAGAAAAATCACCTTATAACTGCTTGTCGTAACAAAGGAATTTCACGCATGGCTACGCATACGCCCGCCCAAGCTATTCAGGAACTGGTGAACCACACCGCTGTTCTGACCGAGCGCCTCGTTGGTCTGCAGACCGAAGTGCGCAAAGGCATGAACATGACCCCGGAATGGGGCAATGCGCTTACGCAAGTGGTGGGCGATACCAAGCGCATGCTGCAAGCCATGGAGCATCTGGCCCGCCTGCCCGCTTTCCATCTCGACCGCGAAGGTTTGAATGCAGCCGTGGCTGCTGGCGTGCAGCAGGGTCTGGCTGGTGGCGGTGGTGACTCGCTGATTGCCGTTATTGAAAATAACAGCCGCCAGCTTGAGCAAGCCAAGTCCGAGCTTGAGGATGCCAAAGCGCGTATGGACGCCATGCTGGAAGAAATGCAGACGACCAAGGCGATGACGCCGGAAAGCCGCCAGCAATTCTTCATGCAGTTTGCGCCGATTGTTGGTATGTGGTCAGTCGGCTTGCTGCTCGGTGGCTTGATGCTGGGCCGTGGTTGCTCGCGTGAAGCGGCCCCGCAACCTACCCCGCCCGCCGTTGTGCAGCAGCAGGGCCAGACCGCCAATCCGCCCATCACCAGCCCGGCCAACCCCGGCCGCGTGACTGTAGGCGCGCAGTTTGTTCTGCAAACCCAAACGCCGATTTATACATCGGCCAGCAATAACGGCCGTCCGGCTTTCAATGGCCCGCAAGGCCTGCGTGTAACGATTGCTGAAGCCCGACAGGACGGCTGGCTGCGCGTCACCTTCAGTGCCGGTCAAGGCCGTACGGTTGAAGGCTGGCTGGCGCCGGGCTCACTGCCGTAATCAAACGCGATCCATACTGACTTGAGTTTAAACCGCTGATGACTGATTAGCGCTCGGTCAATGCTGAGCGGCGCGCTTTGATGAACGGCTTCATCAAATAATCCCACACGGTCTTGTGACCGGTGATGATATCGACCTCGGCGGTCATGCCGGTGGAGATAATCAGGCTCTCGCCCCGGCGGCCGGTGCGGCACTTGCCTTCCAGATCAACAAAGCAGTTGTGAGTGGTCTGAAGGCGCACGCGGTAGAAGCTATCACCCTTTTCGTTGGTGATGGTGTCAGGGCTGATATCCTGCACCTTGGCATCAAGCCCACCATAGATGGAAAAGTCATACGCCGTGATCTTCACGGTAGCATCGAGCGCGGGGCGAATAAAGGCGATATCGGCCGGGCGCACCATGGCCTCGACCACCAGATTTTCACCCTCCGGCACAATTTCCAGCATGGGCTGCTGCTGGCCCGGCTGCACAATACTGCCCGCTGTAACGGTAAGGAGCTGCACTTTGCCCGCGCGCGTTGCCCTGACCTCAATCGCGGGAAGCTCGCCATGCGCGGATTTAACTGCCGCCTCCAGCGGGCTGATCTCACTCTCCAGCTGGCTGAGCTGGGCGCGGGTATCGGCCTTGAAGGTGGCATCAAACTCATCAATACGGCTATTGGCTTCACGCAGCGCCGCTTCAGCGCCGGGTTTGGCATTGCTCAGACGGTTACGCTCGGACTGCGCTGCTGCCAGACTTTGCTGGGCGCGCAGCAGGTCGCGGCGGCTGGCGGCACCATCACGCACCAGCGGCGAGAGCATGTTGACTTCTTCCGCAGCCAGACCGGCCTGACGCTGCGTATCGGCAATTTGCTGATTGATCTGCTCCAGCTCACGCTGACGCTGCACTGACTGCTCCTTGAGCGTGGTCAGCTGCGCTGAATTTTTATCCTGATTACTGATGAAGGTCGCTTGCTCACCCTTCACGGCATCCGGCGCTTTGGCGGCCAGGTCAGCCGGGAATTTGGGCTCAGTGCCAGCCGCCTCAGCCTGCAGGCGGATCTGCTTGGCCAGCAGCGCGTAATAACGGCTCTCAGCTGTGGCCATATCGGTTTGCGTTACAGTGGGCTGCATGCGCAGCACGACCTGATCCTTGGCCACTGCATCCCCCAGCGCGACCAGCACATCCGTCACCTTGGCAGGCTGGTTGGGCATGATCTTGTCAGCAATCGAAGACGGCACGACGCGCCCCTGCGCCTTGGCAACTTCGTCCACCTCGGCCCACATCGACCAGATGATGAATGAGAAGAAGAACCCAGCAATAGCGTACAACATCCAGCGCTGGCGGCGGGTCACACGCGGCTCGCCGCCATCTCCAAACGGGTCTTCCATCACATCGTCATAAAGCGGCGTGAACATGTCCTTGAAACGGGCGGCGGACTGATTGGGCTTACGGCTCATGCCAAACCTCCCAGACGGCCCGCGCGCGGACGGCGGATCTGCCCGGCCTTAAGCGCATTGAGGACGTCATTCTTGGGGCCGTCGGCTAAAATAATGCCCTGATCCATAATAATCAGACGTTCGCACAGCGCCAGCATGGCCTGACGATGCGTGATGATGACAAGCGTCTTGCCCTGCACCATGCTGCTCAGGCGGTCGATAAAACGGGATTCAAAGGCGCGGTCCATCGCGCCGGTCGGCTCATCCATGAGAATGATGGGCGGATCAAACAGGAACGCACGCGCCAGCGCCACTGCCTGCCGCTGCCCACCAGAGAGCAGCACGCCACGCTCACCCACTGTTTGCGCCAGACCGGCATCTGTACTGCTGGTGAACTCGGTAACACCGGCAATACGCGCGGCGCGCAGCACCAGTGAATCTTCAACTTCCTTATGACCAAGGGCGATATTGTCGCGAATGCTGCCTGCAAACAGGAACGGCGTTTGCTCAACAAAGCCAATCTTGCTGCGCAACTCTGATGGATCAATCTGGCGGATATCTGCACCATCGACCATCAGTGAGCCTTCGGTTGGCAGATACAAGCCGCTCATCAACCGCACGAGCGTGCTCTTGCCGCTGCCCATACCGCCAATAATGCCCACCCGCTCGCCGGGGCGAATATGCAGGTTTAACTCATGCAAAGCCCAGCCATCCTGATCGGGATAGCGGAAGGAGACATTCTCAAAGCGGTAATCGCCTGAAATGCGCGGGCGCTCAAGATAGGTTTTACCCGGTGTGCGCTCGGGCTCGCGCTGCATGAAGCGGTCGAGCTGCTGCAGGGATTCCCAAGATTGATTGACGCGGGTAAGCAGGTTGGCAATGGTAGCCAGCGGTGCCATGACGCGGCCCAGCAGCAAGGTACATGCGACCAAGGCGCCGGTGGTCATGCGGTTTTCAGCAATCAGGTACACACCGAGCACCACCATGAGGATGCTGGAGATCTGCGCGACCCACGCTGCAAAGTTAAGGGCAAAGTTGGACAGCGCGCGCGTACGCACCCAATTGCGCCCGCCCACCTCTACCAGCTGGCTCCACTGGCTTTGCAGCTCGGCCTCAGCGTTCTGGGTTTTGACGGTTTCAAGACCGGCGATAGTTTCGACCAGCAGGCTGTTCTTGTAGGCACGTTCCTTCATGCCTTCCTTGACCAGTGCGTTGAGCGGCTTTTGCACCCACCAGCAAACCGACAGCGCCAGCGGTACGGTGAGCAGCGGAATAAGCACCAGCCAGCCGCCGATCAGGAAGATCAGCAACATGAACACCAGCAGGAACGGGAAATCAACGAGCGCGACCAAGGTAGCCGAAGTAAAGAAATCACGCAGCGATTCATATTGCTTAAGCTCATCCGCCAGAGCACCAGCCGACACCCGGCCACTATCCAGCCGCATGGCGACGAGATGACGGAAAATGCGGCCGCTCATCAGTTTGTCAGCCTCACGGCCAGCGGTATCGACAAAATAAGCGCGCAGGCCGCGTAGGAACAAATCAAACAGATAGGCAACCAGCGCACCAACCGCCAGCACCCATAGCGTATCAATCGCGCGGTTAGGCACCACGCGGTCATACACATTCATGACAAATAACGGAGAGATCACCGCAAACATATTGACAATAACAGCCGCGATCAGCACATCCCGATAAATCTTGCGGTGCTGGCCAATAGCGCTGAAGAACCAGCCAAAGCGCTTATGCTCGAACGCATCCTGTTCACTCACGCGCTTTTTAATGGCTGCCGGACGCGCGAAAATGGCAAAGCCGGCATATTGATTGGCCAGATCCTTCGCGCTGACCCGTTTGGTCTCGCCGGGGATTTCTGGCAGCGTAATCTCATACCCGCCCTGCTCGCCTTTGCGCTCCAGCACGCAGGCGCGCTCATTGCGCAAAATGAGCACACACGGCAACGTCAGTACGCCAATTTTATTGAGATCAATGCGCAGGACGCGCACGTCAAACCCGGCATATTCCGCCGCTTCCACCAGCGCGGCTGGTGAGACCTTGGCGCTGCCCGTGGGCAAGCCTGCCTTTAGCTGCTGTACGCTAATCGGCTGGTGCAGACGACCGGTGAGAATGGAAAATGATTCAACCAGCGGGTCACTATTGGCCAACTGGGCTGCCTCTGCCAGCCAGCTGGCATCATCACCAGCTGGCGGGACAGAAGGATTGGGCTCCTGATCAGGAACCGGATTACTGGGCGTTTGACTGCTCACTCGTCACCGAAGCGGTTTCCGGCAGAGCAACATCAAGGCTGGCCAGCAGCGAACCACGTTCGGCCAGTACCTGATAGTCACCAAACAGCGCGGTATAATAAGCGGTCAGCATGTTCGACTTGGAGACGAACAGCTCGTTCTGCGCATCCAGCACGTCCAGCAGCGTACGGTCACCCGCTTCAAACTGCTTCTTGTAGGCAACCAGCACCTGCTCGTTCGCCTTGACCTGCTGGGCAAAATGCTCAGCGCGGGCGCGGGCAGCTTCACGGGCGGCCCAAGCGCGACGCATATTCTCTTCCGATTCACGCTTGGCCACATCAACACGGCTCAGCGCTTCAGCCTGGCGGGAAATGTATTCCTGCTTGCGGGCTTCATCGGCACCACCACGATACAGGTTCCAGCGGGCGACAACGCCCAGACCGGCCTCATCCTTGATGGTGTGCACGCCGCCCAGATCCTTCTGGGTGGAGGCCGAACCTTCAAGGTTGACCTGCGGGTAGAAGGTCGCCTTGGTCTGCTCCAGCTCAGCGGCAGCGACATCCACATCAGCCGCGCGCGCCTTGACGGTCGGGCTTTCGGTGGTGGCGGCTTCAACAGCTGCCTGCTCGGTCAGCGGCATATAGGTCTGAACAACCTGCGGACGGGTCAGGTCGCCAGGGAAGCGGCCAACCGCGCTGTTGTAGCGGGCTTCGGCATCACGCAGATCACCCTGCACCTGAACCAGCGCAGCTTCGGCCTGCGAAACGCGGGCCTTGGCCTGCTCAACATCGGCCTTGTTGCCAGCGCCACCACGGGTGCGGCGGGCAATGTCGGCCTGCAGTGCGCGGTGCGCATCAACGTTCACGGTGGCAATTTCAACCAACTGGCGGGCGCGCAGCACGTTGAGGTAAGCCTCGGTCGCGTTCAGGCCCAGCAGCTCGCTGCTCTCATAGACGCGGTGCGCGGCAGAGCGTACGCGATTTTCCTGACGGCTCACTTCAGAGTCAGCATTGAAACCATCAAACAGCATCTGCTGCAGGGTCAGCTCGGCAGCATAATTGCCCAGCACATTGCCATCATCAATAACAGAGGCCGAACGGGTGTGGCGGCGGTTGGATACGCCAAAACCCAGATCGCCGCGCAGATCAACCTGCGGCAGATAGAGGCCATGGGCCTGCTTGAGTTCCTGATCGATCGCCTTGCGATCATTCGCAACTTCACCAATGCTCGGATGCGTGCTGACAGAGGTTTGCACGGCCTCGTTCAGGCTTTCAGCAAATGCGGGCGCTGCGAAAACAACAGCCAGAGCAGTCAGCGCGATAAAACGGATCTTCATTTCTTTCCCCCTTTGGGCCAGCTCATCTTGAGCCTGGCGTTGCAAACAAACCCTTTACAGCTGGATTTCCTGCTTTGGTGTAGAGAAGAAACCTTCCCGACGCAAGAAAATCCAGCTGCAATTCCAATGACTTGAGCATATGTGCTCAATTAGTCACTTAGCTGTGGAAACGGCCAACTTCCAGCGAACCATCGGCAATCATGCTGTCGACCGAGCAGCTGCCAACGCCCACCAGAACGGCTACATCCTTGAAGTTGCAGCCTGAGCCGGACTCATCGACCTTAACGACCGTGTTGCCATCATGGCAGTCCACACGGACGAAGTTGGACAGATCGTCGTGCGAGCTGCAGTGACCTTCAACAACCTGACGGATGTCGATGCGGTCACCTTCATGACGGTTGAAGTCACGAATGGTCTCGCAGCTGCTGCTCTCATGACCTGTGTAAACATAGGTCTGGCCACAGCCGCCAACCGGATCCTGAACCGGGTGCGAGAGCACATCATCGTCCTCACCACCACAGCCACAGCTGCCGGTGCTGGGATAGAGGCTGACGGTATCAACATTGGAGTTGAGGCCGGTCTCATCCGTCACCTGGAAGCTGGCGGTGCGCAGGCCTTCCGTTGTGCTGGTGGTGTGCAGCTGAACGCTATCAAGCACGCCCTGATACGTGTTCAGGCTGGCGCTACCTGCCAGAGTAAAGCCGCCGTCTGTGGTGCGGGCAAAGTCGATACCTGTATCAACACCATTATACAGAACATTGCCGCTGACAACGGTATAGCCATCACCCAGATCCAGCGTATCGCCCGTTACACCATTAAGCGTAACAGTGGCATGGCTGAGCTTGCTGCTATCCGGATCTGTTACCAGAGCGGAGAGGTCCGAGCAGAAGGTCTTGGTGGTGACTACAGCTTCGGCCGGGCAGACATTCACGCTGAACAGCAGATCGTTATGATCCAGGTCGCCGCCACACTTGAGGTCTTCAAAGCCAAGCTGCAAGGCATCCGGATTGCTGGAATCAATACCGGCAATGATGTGATCATAATTATCGGTGTTCAGGTTCTCGTGTGCCGCGAAAAATACGCCGTCTTCCGAGAACTTGATCTCGGTCGTGCTGCCCGGTGCCACATAGAACAGATGAATGTTGCTGGGGTCTTCATTGGCATTGAGCAGATGCGCGCCAGCTGTACCCGGTGCACCATTCACCCAAAACTCAAAGTGACCGCCCGCCGGCAGATTGGCATAACCGGCATTCATGAAAGCACCATTGGGGATGACGAAGAAATCAATCATCGTACCAGCCGGAATATTGCCCAGATCAACTGTTGAACCCACGGGGGTCTTGTCGATATTGGCAATGGCCAGCTTAACCTCGGAAATGGTGCCGTCGGCCGCAATCACACACCAGCCCAGCGAGTTGTTGTAGCCTGCGCCCTCACCTGTATAGGTGACGGACACATGGTGCATGGGCGTATCCACCACACCAGCTGGCAGCGTATAATTGCCGCCAATGACCAGCTCGCTGTTGGCAATACCCTTGAGCGCCGGGTTAACCGGCACGCTCTCCGGCTGCATGCCAATCCATGTACGGGTCTCGCCAAAGTTATGCTCCAGCGTAACCGTATGCGTGCTGGTGCTCACTTCATTCTCGACCGATACCGAGATATGCGGCGGCTGCGGCTGATGCAGGTCACCCTTCACGCAGATGGTGAGGTTGCCACAGGCCTTATCGCCATCAGCGTCTGTCACCTGATAGCCGAACTTCAGCTCGGTGCTGGTGCACTTGCCGGCATCAATCTCGGCGAACTGCTTGTAGGTGTACGAACCATCAGTATTCACGTCCAAGGTGAATACAGTCTGGCCCGAAGCCAACTTGCCAGTAATCACACTGCCCGACATGCAAACCAGTACAGCCTGACCGTTGGAGTACAGACCGCCCGGGGTTGAGGTCAGCTGAATGCTGCCCTTACCGTCATCGCCATAGCTGAAGTTGACCTTGCCATTGGTGGTGACCAGCGGCGTGTTGGGGTTGCAGTCATCCGTCAGCTTGCTCTGATCAATGCAGAAATTGTCAGAACCGGCACACGGGCCATCATCATTCACCTTCACGGTCAGATTAGCCTGCGTGCTGTCGCCATCGGCATCGGTCACGGTGACCTTGAAGCCCATGCTCAGTACATCGTCCGGGTTGGACGCGTTGGCATGATCAAGGCTGGCATACTGCTTATAGGTATAGCCACCATTTGATGCATTGAGCGAGAGCGTAAAGACCAGCGTACCATCGGCCAGCGTGCCAACAGCCTGATTACCGCTGATGGAAACAGTGACAGCCTGACCATGATGGGTCAGACCCGACGGGCCGCCTGTGAGGCAGAGCGAGCCTGCGCCATCACTGCCATAGCTGAAGCTGACAGTGCCAGTGGCGCTGATCGGCGTACCGGATGTTGCGGTTGCCCAGATGCCGTCAGTTGAGCTGCCCACGGTATCGTGTGCATTGGTTTCATCAACCTTGGCGGTGGTCACTTCGCAAATGGCCGGGCCATCATCACGCACATGAATGGTCAGTTTGCCATTGTCTGAATCACCATCGCTATCCTTGACGGTGTAGCCAAAGCCCAGATTGAGCACATCGTCCGGATTTGTCGTAACCGGATGATCCAGCGCGGCCGACTGCGTAAACGTATACGCACCGGTTGCGGTGTTGGTGATGGTCAGCGTAAAGACGGTCACACCATGCGCGGTGCCTGTAGCGGTCAGGCCATCAGCACTGACGGTCACAACAACCGGCACACCATGGCTGGTCAGACCAGCCGGCGTGGTGGTGATGGTGATAGGCGCGGTAGCCGATGCCCCATCCGCCTGATAATTAACCGGCAGCGTGCCATGCACCGTGTCAAAACCACCGGTCTCATCAACCGTATTTTCGGTGCAGCCAGCTGTGGGCAGCGTGTCCACACGGGTATGGATGCTGATGGTGCCCGATGCGGTATCGCCATCAAAGTCGGTAACAGTGTAACCAACATTCAGGGTGGGGTTACCATCCAGATCCAGCTGCTGGGTAAAGCTATAGCCAGTCTCAGACGCGGTCAGCGTGAATACAACAGTGCCATCGGCCAGCTTGCCAACAACGTCATGCTCGCCAACTGTCACGATGACCGGCTGACCATTGCTGGTCAGACCTGTGAGGCTGCCCGACAGCTTGAGGCTGCCGGCACCGTCCTCACCAAAGGTGTGCGGCAGTGTGCCAGTAACGGCCACGCCCAGATCACCTGCGTCAAAGCTGGCTGTGCCAGCGGTCGGCGCATCGTCATGCACATTGATCGTGAGCTGACCGTTAGTGCTATCGCCATCAAAGTCGGTGACGGTATAGCCAAAGCCCAGACCCAGAATATCGTTCGGGTCGGTCGCGTCCGGGTGATCAAGCTGAGCAGCCAGCGTAAAGCTGTAGTCACCACTAACCGGATCAACAACCAGCGTGAATACAACGGTGCCGTCGGCCAGCTTGCCGGTGGCGGTATGGCCATCGTCACTCACCGCGACCGTCACCGCCTGACCATGACTAGTCAGACCGCTGGGGGTTGTGGTCAGGCGCAGATCGCCCGCGCCATCCTGACCATAAGAGACCGGCAGATGGCCGGTCAGGGCGTGACCGACACCGTCTGTTTCGTCAGTGCTGGCGCTCATGCTCTCGCCATCCAGCTGCGGGCCGTCATCAGCCACCTTCACAGTGATCGGCGTATCTACCGGGTCACCATCATAATCGGTGATGCGGACGGTAAAGGACAGATCCAGTGTATCATTGGGATCGGTCGCGTCCGGATGATCCAGCGCGCCAGTCTGCTGATATTCCCATGCACCAGTGGTGGTGTTGAGGGTCAGCGTAAAGACGGTAACGCCACCAGCAGTGCCGGTGATTTGCGTATCCGTTACAGCAACGGTAACCGGGACACCATGGCTGGTCAGACCCGACGGGCCATCCACCAGCTTGATGCTGCCTGCACCATCACCGCCAAAGCTGTAGGTTACAGTGCCAGTGGCGCTCAGGCTGCTGCCATTGCTTTCATCCACAACAGCCGAGGAACCTTCAGTCACACTCGCAGACGGAGCATCGTCCAGCACGCGCATGGTGGCGGTGCTGTCGGCATAATCGCCATCGCTATCGGTGACGCGCACCACAAACGGCAGATCCAGTGCTTCGTTCGGGTTGCCCGGGATGGGGTGATCGAGCGAGGTGTACTGGGTAAAAGTATAGGTGCTGTTGGTCGGGTCGATGCTGTAGGTGAATACAACAGTGCCATCGGCCAGCTTGCCGGTGGCGGTCAGGCCGTCATCAGACACGCTGACAGTAACCGCATCGCCATGATGGGTCAGACCTGACGGGCCGGAAAGAATGCGCACAGAACCTGCACCATCCGGGCCGTAATCAATCGTTACATTGCCACTGGTGGTACGCGGGGTGCTGAAGTCACCATCGGTACCGCCACCCCCGGTTTCATCGACCACGTTCAGCGGCGTGCTGATGCCGACCAGACCATTCGGCTTGCCGTCCGGCGTCTGTGTGCCAAACTCAGGCTGCAGGCCACCAATGGTCTTATAATTGAGTGCGGTTGCACCCAGCGGACCTAGCGGGCCATTGATGTTGGGCAGATTGCCGCCATCATATTCAGAAAAGCTAGCGCCGGTATTGCCAACATTACGGCCAGCAGCCGGTGCAGCAGCGGCCGGGGCGTTACCACCTGCAGCCGGGGCGATATTGTTGAGCGAGGCAAACTGCATCGGTGCAGTTTCGCAATTGTCAGCGATCAGCTTGGTATGCGAAGCTTTACCAGCAAAGTCTTCCAGCACAACAGTTGCGCCATCGGCAAAGCGGATGACGATGTTCTTGCCTTCGGTTTCAACCAGCGCGTCCTTATAGTCCATCGCCATATTGTAGGTTTGGCCATCGGCCAGCGCGGGATAAGTCTTGGTCTGGCCAGCGTCAGGCTTGGTGACGGTTACAGCATTGGCCAACTGCTCTGCACTGGCAGCCTGCTTGCCGGGAATCTCGCAGACCTGCTTGGGTTCTTCCTTGGGCTGCTCGGCCGGGCCAGCAGCTGGGGCAATATTGTTGAGGTTAACCGGCGCGCTCTCTTCCGAGCCAGCCGCCGAGACAACCGGCGCAGCCGATTCAGCCGGTGCAGCTGCAGCAGCCTTGGTGGGGATACAGGTCATGTCCTGCCCATCAATCGTAGTATTGACGGTTGCAGTAGTAGCGGTGCCGTTTTGAGCAGGTGCTTGATCGACCATGTGAGAACTCCCGGAAATTGATGTGCTGTAACAATAAGGCTTGGTATTCGAATTCGTATTCTAATGCCAGAGCTTTAAAACGACGTAATGATGACGAAACAGGCAGGCCAAGTCCATCTGTTTTTATGGTTAACGGGTATATTTGAAATGCGTCAAATATCCGCGCATTATCAGGACTGTTATGGTTAGGATGGCGCGCCCTACAGGAGTCGAACCTGTGACCTATTGCTTAGAAGGCAATTGCTCTATCCAGCTGAGCTAAGGGCGCTTATTCCCCCTAAGATCAGGCCTTTTTGCGGGCCTTGAAATTGTCGGCATAGTTGCGCGGCGTGACGATACGCTCGTTAACGTCTTCAACTGCGTAGTCCCAGCCCATTTTTTCAGCATATTTAACTGCCTCATCGGCCGAGCTGAATCGCAGACTGATTTGATTGAGTGTGTCTTGCGAGCTGGTCCAGCCCATCAGCGGCTCGGGAACACGGGCGCTTTCCAGCTCTGGCTCGATCCGCCAGCTCTTAAGGCCGCCACGACCGGATTGCATGGCATTCTTGCCGGGACGATAAATGCGAACCTTCATAGCCATACTCCAATTCACTCATTGGCACTCGGTTGGTCGGGGCGCCGGGATTCGAACCCGGGACCTCTAGTACCCAAAACTAGCGCGCTAGCCGGACTGCGCCACGCCCCGAAACCTAACTACCGATACACGAGCGGCAGTTAATGAACAAGAAATAAAGGAAATTCAAGAGAGATTCCAAACCGCTACGACAAATCTGCCTGATTAATGCTTGGGCATAGCTGCTGGCAGCGAGGTTGATTGGATCAGACTACCCTTTTGCAGACCCAGCACCTGCGCCTGCCCGGCCTTAATCTCAAGCCCCGCTACCACCGGCCCGGCAGACGGAACGGGGGTGAGATCAAGCGGCTTGGCGCCAGCGTGTACATTGGCAACCCGGCCATCCGCCCGAATAAAAACCATATCGAGCGGAATGAGTGTGTTTTTCATCCAGAAGCTGATCTGATTCGGCCCTGGGAAGACAAACAGCATCCCCTTATCCGCATCAAGATGAGTGCGGTACATCAGCCCGTCTTCTTGTTGTTGCGGAGTCTTGGCAACTTCAACATACAACTCGTGCGTGCTGCCATCTGGATTCGTAATGATGAGCTTTTCAATCGGCAAGCTGCCGGGCGCTGGCTGCGCATCTCCCAACGCATATGCAGCATTTGAAAAAATCATCAGGCCAAGCACCAGAAAGACAGATGTCAAAACGCATACGATTTTATTCATTTGAGGTCACCGCCGCCCGCGCCCAATCCATATAAGCCGGGTCCACATCTGATGTTTTCCACGCTAACACCAACGGTGTGGTGTAGGAATGCAACTGTTTGATCCGCGCCTGCAAAGCCTCGTACTTTTCGGGCAGCGTTTTCATCAGCAATGGAATCTCTTCATTTTTTTCGAGTCGACCTTGCCAGATGTAAGTTGATTGAATGGGCGCGCCACGATTGGCACAGGCAGCGAGATGCTCACTCACAACAGCTGTTGCAATTCGGTCAGCCTCATCTGCCGTGGCACATGATGTATGTACGAGTAATAATGTCATTTACCCTCTTCCCGCTTTGCACAAAATTGTGATACCACAGCTGACCTCAATTTCAAGGTGAGCCTCATATGCAGACGCAACGCTCTATTTTGATGCCTACAGCCGCCGCTCCAACCGACGAGCAACGCCGCTGGCTCAAGTACGGTCTGAAACAGCCGGGTGGGAAACTGCCTCTGTATGATGACAAAGGCATTCGCATCTCTGCTGAGACCATCACCAGCTGCGTAAAAGCTGGCTGGGTTGAGCCTTGGGCCATCAACCCCATCCGTCATGATACCCAGATCTGCCGCCTGACTGAGGCCGGTAAGCTGGCGCTCATGCGTGAAGGTGTGATCCGGGTTGATTTCAGCATGTGGCGCCGCGATACCAGCGACAATGGTATTGCTGTTGACCGCCACTATACTGAAATTGCTGGTACCCGCTAACACACAGCCACATACCTTAGTAATAATGATTAATTGACCGCTGCGCGGAATCAATGCACTCCAGACTGAGCAATTTTGGCTTGGAGATACGTTATGATACGCGCAGCACGCATTCTTACTCTGCTCTCACTCATGCTGCTGGGCGCTTGCGCCAGTGATGAAAGCGCTCGCGTTGTAGAACTTGAAGCCCGCCCAGCCCTCACCCAATCCCGCCTGGATGAATTGCAGCAATCAGCAACTGCCCTGCGCCGCCAATATAACAGCCTTGGCCGCTCACTGAAAAAAGTTGAAGAGGATATTGCCGCACTGACAGGCAAGCCTGCTGCGAATAATGCGCGACTAACCTCATCCAATGCACCGCGCACACAAAGCAGCCAGGCACCAGCTGCAACCACTGACAATATCCGTCAGCCACTGCAAATGCCTAAGCCGAGTGAGCCGCTACTACCCACGCCTCAAACCGAGGCAACCGCAAAGCCAGAACAAGCGACCACCGCCCCTGTGACGCTCATCAATAATAATGCCGCCAAGGTTGATGAACTGACCGAGCAGGATATGGCCGTAGAGCCGCCCAAACCCTCAGCACAGGCAGCAGCCACATCAGCCGCGAAAAAGTTTACTGTTCATATTGCCTCTTATACGGCAACTGAGCAGGTCGGCCGTGGCTGGACACAATTGCGCGCTCGTTATGGCGACGCTCTGAAGGAACAGAAAGGCTATGTCAGCCAGTTTAGCGATAGCCGCAACCGCAACTGGCAGCGCCTGAATGCGGGCCGCTTTGACAACCGCGCTGAGGCCGACCGCATTTGTGCCGCCATCAAAGCCCAGAACAGCTGGTGTGAAGTGCTGAGCCTTGAAAGCAACCAGCTCAAGGCCATCAACTAGCAAAATCACATATCAGAACTTATTTTGGGGCTGGCTTGGCCCGTCGCGTGCGCGGCGCTGGCCCGGTTATGGCAATAGCTCCATCATCAACAAGAGCCTGCTTAACCTTGGCTAGAATCTCATAATGCTTAGCTGATATGTGACCGCTGCTTTTAGACACTCACTATAGTCAGCCTCAAAGGCGACTCACTGCGCCACTGATACGGTAGAAGGGCTTTGAGTGATTTTAATTCAGGTCCTTAGTTAAAAAAGGACACTGGAAGAAACTGGTCGGAATAGCGGGATTCGAACCCACGACCCCTTGCACCCCATGCAAGTGCTCTACCGGGCTGAGCTATATTCCGAACCGGGCCCTCGTTATAGTCAGTTACAGACTGAAAAGCCAGCCCTTAAATGTGAGGAAAAACAGCGATCAGGCTGCCACTTTAAGCGCCACTTCACGCGCGCGTGTAACAATGCCGTCCTTAAAGGCGGCGACGGTCAGACGATGGCAATAGCGGATCTTGTCAGCCTCACCACGGCTGAATGGGCCAACCAAGGTCGGCTCTGGATGCGTCGCCAGTTCAAGCATGTAACGCGAGGCTTCATCCAGCTGCAGTTCACAGCCCATGCCGCCTTCAATGTCCGCAGTTAAAGTGCGGGCATCGATCAGAAGCATGATGTGGCCGGTCTTGTTATCGACCAGCGCCAGTGGTTTTACCTGTGTCGCGACCATAGCTGTACGTCAAAACCCTCAGTTACGAGCGTAAAGATTAGCACAACCTAATTGGTTTGTACTCAGTCGTATAGTGGAAATGTGAGGTGTTCAGCCTAAAGTTGGCTTGCGCGGGCCGGCAACAATGGGGCCGGGCTTGGCCGCCTTCTGCTCCGGGCCGGACAAGCTGCTCAGATCAATGTTATCCGACGCCAGAACCGAACTCATGTTAATGGTCGAGGTGTTGAAGTCGACAATGCCGGGCACTTCACTGCCATGCACCATCTGGCTGCCCGGCTGCCCACACATGGTGAGCTCGACCATGCCAGCAAATGGCTTGAGTGCTTCCTGCGTCTGAAGATCTACCGACATGCCCATCCCTCGTTCTAAGGTTCTTATAGGGACATGATGACGCATTACGGTTAAAAAGCCGTTTCCAACACCATTAACCATATGATCTGACTGGTAAATTAGTCTTCCAGCACCATGCGCAAATCGCGCAGATCGGCCAGAACGTCCTGCAGAATCCGGTCACGACCCGAGGCGGTGGACAACAGCTCAACATCCAGCACGCGACTGGTATTGACTGAATCCGCCTGCATCGCTGCAGTGGCTACAGCCATACGGGTACGCGGGAAGCTGCCCGGTGCCGGCTTTGGCATCTTGGGCATTTCTTCGGCCAGCGGACGCTGCTCACGCAGAACCTTCTGCACACCCTTGATGGTGTATCCCTCTTCCTGCAGCAGACGGCGAATGCGCGTCAGCAGGGCGATATCTTCAGGACGGTAATAGCGGCGACCACCACCCCGCTTGAGCGGGCGCAGCTGCGAAAATTTGGCTTCCCAGAAGCGCAATACATGCTGGGGTACGCCGGTTTCACTCGCAACTTCACTGATGGTTTTAAAGGCCGACGGCGACTTGGCCGACGGCTGCGGAATATCCAGAATGTCGCTCGTCATACATCATCCTCTCTGGTAGAGGCCGGCGGCACAGGCAGTCCCTTCATACCAGCAGAGATGCGTTCCTTGAGCGAATGGCTGGCGCGGAACATCAGGACACGACGCGGAAGAATAGGCACTTCCTCACCGGTCTTGGGGTTACGGCCAACGCGCTGGTTCTTGTGGCGCACAGAGAAGCTACCGAAAGACGACAGCTTCACCTGCTCCCCCGCGACAAGAGCCTTAGACACTTCATCGAGAACGAGATCAACGAATTGCGCTGACTCATGACGCGACAACCCAACTTCTGCGTAAACAGCCTCGCTCAAATCAGCGCGGGTGATGGTGCCGGTATCAGTGGTCATTGCAAACTCCTTGTTCACTCCTCAACGCTAGCTATCAGGCCCGGCAGAGTCAAGCAGCGAATCCAAAAAAGTCCTTTAAGATTGATATGTTACAGCCAAAACACGGCTAAAATTTCCCTAAAGGCAGCCCGAACAGGGCAAGGCTTGCCGCTTTCAGCGCCTTTATGGTTACGAGTCGGCAATAAATGCTGCTTACCAGCGAATAAGGGCTGCGCCCCAGGTGAAGCCGCCGCCCATGGCTTCGCATAAAACAAGGTGACCTGGCTTGATCCGGCCATCACGCACGCCTTGCGCTAGCGCCAGCGGGATGGAGGCGGCTGAGGTATTGCCATGCACATCCACCGTGAGGATGACTTTTTTCTCATCCATCTTCAGCTTGGTGGCCACACCGTCGATAATGCGTTTGTTGGCCTGATGGGGAGCCAGCCAGTCCAGCTCGGACGGCTCGATCTGATTATGGGTCAGGGTCTCTTCCACCACTTCGGACAGGCGGCGCACGGCGTGCTTGAACACATCCTGCCCTTGCATCTTCACATGGCCAGTCGTCTGGGTGCTGGACGGGCCACCATCAACCATCAGCAGGTCGTAGCATTTGCCATCCGCATGCAGATGGGTGGACAGAATGGCACGATCCCACTTATCGCCCCGCCCTTCCGCTGCTTTCAGCACAACCGCACCGGCACCATCGCCAAACAGAACACAGGTGGTGCGGTCGTTCCAGTCGAGCAGACGAGAGAAAGTCTCAGCGCCAATCACCAGCGCACATTTGGCCTGCCCCAGACGGATCATATTATCCGCCATGGTCAGTGCATAGACGAAGCCAGAGCAAACCGCCTGAATGTCAAACGCGGCGCCTTTGGTCACGCCAAGCATGGCCTGTACGCGGGCGGCCGTAGCGGGAAAGGTGTTATCTGGCGTAGTGGTAGCAACGATGACAAGGTCAACCTCATCCACCGTAACGCCACCCTGGGCCATGGCGTCCCGCGCAGCGGCAACGGCAAGGTCTGAGGTCTTCTGACCTTCAGCTGCCAGATGGCGCTGACGAATGCCAGTGCGCTGAACAATCCACTCATCATTGGTATCAATGCCCTGCGCGACCAGGTCGGCATTGGTAACAACACGCTCAGGCAGATAAGAGCCGCAGCCGGCAATCTGGGAACGGATCATTCTGTTGTTACCTCCATTTTTTGGCGGCGCCTGCCCAACAGGCGGCCGTCAGTCGCATACACAGCATAGCACCACAATAAGGTAGGTAGGATAACCAGCATCGTCCAGCGCAGATTTAATTCCGGCGCAAAAGAGAGAATAGCGCCGATAGACCACAGCACAGCGAGATTGCCTAAATCCCAGCCAAACTCCGACCAGTAATGAAACCAGAGCGGGTCATGCGTTTCCTTGGCCCACTTATATAGCGAGGCATTAAATGGCTGTGTGTATGAACTGGCGCAAATATTCAGACACGCGGAGATCAGCGCAATACGTGTGGGGTCTGTTCCCGTAGCGGCCAACAATAATACAATAAATGCATAGGCCACTGCCCCATAGACAACAACATTACGCCCTTTGCCCAGATCAATGCGGCGCGCCACGAATATGCTGATCAGAATGTTGATCAGCGTGGTGGTTGCCATCATGCCGGCAAATTTCTGCACGGTGCCAAACTGGAAATAGACAATCATGGGCCAGATCACAGCCATAATGGCGCTCGACGCGCCCCAGCCTGCAAACAGCTTCATGCCAGCTTTATTCACGGCCAGACCTTTACGCACATCAATGGGCTGCGGCGGGCATGGCTCTGGCATAAAGAACAATGGAACCAAACTCATGAGCAATACGATTGTTGCCAGTATATAAATGCCGCTCCAGCCGCTCACCTGCTCCACCAGCCCGGTTGCAAGTGGCGCGCATAATGAGCCTGCGCTCATGAACAGCGCGCGCGCTGATAATTGCCGCCCGAATTTGCCATGTTCGGCCAGTGTGGCAAATGTGGTGTGCACAGCGTGCCAGTACAGTGCTTCGCCCGCCGACATCAGCAAAATGGCAAACCACAATACAGGCCCCGGCTGACCGCTATAGGCAAAAAGGGCAAAGGCCAGCGCCAGCATGATCTGGCCAATGATCAGCGCAGCCTTCGAGCCGAATTTGTGGGGAATATAGATCAGCGGTGTGCGGAACAGAAAGCGCAGGCCAATGAGCGCCCCCATGAGGAAGCAGACCTGCGATACCGACAGGCCCATTTTCAGAAAAAAGATGCCGCTGATCTGCAAACGCAGAATTTGCCCGAAATTGACCAGACCAAGATGCAGATTAAGCCAATTCAGGTGGCGATTGGAAAAAGCGCCGTCAGCATAGTGGCGCAGCATGATTAATGTTCCTGCAGGCCTGAGCCGAACAGGGCCGACATCTGCGCCAGCTGGGTCTTGATGGTCTCATTGCTGCCATGCTTGACCAGATCATGCGCCACACCAATGGCATTGGCAAAGCCAACCGCGTCCATGCTGCCATGGCTCTTCACGCAAATGCCCTGCAGACCAAGGAATACCGCGCCATTATAGCGGCGTGCATCCAGACGGTCCTTCAGGGTCTGGAAAGCCGGCTTGGCCAGCAGATAGCCAATTTTGCTCAGCCACGAGCTGCCTTCAAAAATCTTCTTGAGGAAGTCGACATAGAGCTTACCCACGCCCTCGGCTGTTTTTAGCGCAACATTGCCGGTAAAGCCGTCGGTCACTACAACATCGACCGTGCCGGCCGTAATGTCATTGCCCTCAACAAAGCCATGGAAACGCCACGGCAGCTGCGGCGCTTCACGCATCAGGCGTGCGGCCTCACGCAGGCTGTCCTTACCCTTGGTATCTTCCGAGCCAACATTAAGCAGGCCCACACTCGGATTACGGTTGCCCAGAATGGCGCCAGCAAAAGCCGAGCCCATAATGGCAAATTGCACGAGATTGTCGGAATCACATTCAACATTCGCGCCCAGATCCAGCATTACCACATCGCCCTTGCGGGATGGCAGCAGGGAGGTCAGCGCCGGGCGCTCAATCCCTGGCATAGGGCGCAAGACAAACAGCGCCATCGCCATCAGGGCGCCAGTATTGCCGCCGGAGACAACAGCAGATGCCTTGTCCTCGGCCACGGCATCAATCGCCTTGCGCATGGAGCTGTCACGGCCTGTACGCAGGGCAACAGCCGGCTTGGCGTCCGGCGCCACAGCGCTGGGCGTATGAATGACAGAAATGCGGGAAGCGGAAAGTTTGTGGCTGGCAATCAAGGCGTTGAGCTTGAGTGAATCGCCATAAACCTGAAAATCAGCGTCTGGATATTTTTCCAGCGCAATGCCAATGCCCCCAATGACAGAAGCCGGCGCATGATCGCCGCCCATGCCATCAAGGGCTATGACTATACGACCTGTGGGCATGGCGAAAGCCAGTGCCAGCCAACGGCCTTAAGCCGTGGCTGCCTTGCTCGCTACGTTACGGCCATCATAATGACCGCACGAACCGCACACATGGTGGGGGCGCTTTACTTCGCCACAGTTCGAGCACTCGATCGACTTCACAGCCTTGAGCGCATTGTGCGAACGACGCATACCCATCTTGGTGGGGGAGGTTTTTCTCTTAGGTACTGCCATAATACTACTCTCTTGCAGAAAAAATCCGGATGTGAGCGGCGTTAATAGGCGAAAGCGAAACCAAACGCAAGAAGTTTTACCAACCTCTTGATTAAATTAAGCATTCCCCTTCACCTCTCACCCCTGACTCGTTGAAAAACAATATTTTTTAGCGCGTTTCGTCGTCATACCCGGCGAAAACGGCGCCTTCCTTGCGCGGGAATGGCTCAAGCGAGAGCGAGAGATACTGCACCGCCAGCTCGCCCAGATCGATCTTGCCGTTTTCAATCGGCTCGGGCGCTTCGCTATCATCGTGCGGATTGAACTCCTCCAGCGCGGACGCAGTTTCGCTGAAGATAACCTCAAAGGTTTCTTCAATATGGGCAGGCACCGGCTCAAGCGAAACCACGCAGCTTTGCACCACATCGGCCACAATCTTGCCGCTTACGACAATATGGTCGCCACGCCCCGCCTTTAAGGTCAATGTCGCCTCAAAGGCATCGACCGACTCGATCTTCAAACGCTTGGCGATCGCTTCACGCTGCGAGGCATCTGGCACCAGCTTATAGGTTGACCCCACACGGGCAATATCAACCGGAAAGGAAAACTCAGGCTGAATGTTCTTTTTCATCATGCACCTCAAAATCTGCAAACTTAATAAATCCATGTCTGATATCGTCATCAGGCTGCTGTGCCATCGCATTTAAAGATGCACGCACATAGCGGACAAACGCCTGCATTACACGATTATCCGGCTCGTTTTCAAGCGTTCCGAAGAGATTATAAGACAGAGCCGCTTTCAGCTTAACGTCATCCGAGAGTGCAGATTCGTAGGCGGCCATCCGGCCATAAAAGCTCTGCCCCATATGCTTAATACGCTTGCTCACGCCGGTATCGCCCACCCCAATTTCGCGTAGGCTAAGATCCAGATGCGCAAACATCATGTCAAAAACCTGCTGCGCCAACGCCCCATGCTGGCTGCGCAACCGGTAGAAAAGCAGGAAGGCATGAAGCAGCATCAGGTCAAACCGACCATCAATGCTGTCAGGCACCTGACCTTGTGCATAAAAAACCGGCTGACGACTCGCCGCGACCATCGCTTCATAAAGCTTGGCGACAGCAGGATCCGGTTTGCGTCGAAACATCGCGAACAATCTGATTTCCCTCGCTTGCAGGCTGAGGCGGGTTATGTCACTTTGCGGGCAGTAAGGTCAAGTCCTGGAGTACCATGATTACCATTCGTTCGATCACCACCATCGCCCTCTCCCTGCTTTGCAGCGCTTGCAGCCCTGTTGTGCGCACGCACGGCAATCTGGTGGATGAAGTTGCCCTCAGCCAGATCCAGCCGGGCGTAAGCCGTGAAGCTGACGTGGTGGCAGTTTTAGGCACCCCCTCGGCCGAAGGCACCTTTAATCCGAATGAATGGTATTATATCGGTCAGGTGACCTCGCAGACCGCCTTCTTTGCCCCGGATGTGGACAAGCGCGAGATCGTCAAAGTGACATTTGACCCGGCAACCGGCACGGTCAGCAAGGTTGAGCAGCTCGATAAATCGGCGGGCCAGAATATTGAAATGGTTGGCCGCACCACCCCAACCGCCGGGCATAATCTGGGCGTTGTTGAACAGGTGCTGGGCAATGTCGGGCGCTTTAACGCACCGGACAAAAAATAACAGCCTGCTAGTCGCTTTTATTTCTTAAGGCGATCCACCACAACAACGTGGGACGGAGCAACTGACTGCGCCCGCGCTTTGCTGTTCAGATCGTAACTCACCAGCTGTGCAGCCCACTGGCTGTAAAAACCGGCCGCCTGCTCACGTTGGTCGACTAACCGCATGGCCAGCGAAGGCCGCGGCACTGCGGGGTCCATACCGTAATAAAATTGCAGATCACCCATATCCTGCTGCAGGTAGTAGCGGCGGCCATTCCCGCGCATGCGCATCAGCGTTTCAAATGTGGCTACCAGATAAATCATCTTTCTATCTCCAGTAGCGATAAATGACAGATTGAACGAGGCCAAATCAATCACAAACAAAACACCCCGGACGAACATGTCATCCGGGGTGCGCTCTGCCGACGAAGACAAATATGGAGCAGAACCAGTTATTCAGGCGCGCTGCTAATCACGCACTGAATACGGCCTGACAGTCTGATTTAACAGAACAGCCACTAACAAAAACCGTCTTGAAACGCATTTTGTACAGCCGATACAGGATAAGTGCCTGACTCCAACCGGATTAGCAAGAACTCATATATAAAAATAAATACATATAAATCAAATAGTTATAAAAAATAAAACCGGGGTGCATACATATGCACCCCGGCCTTATTAGAAAACTACGACTAGCTTACGATGCCAGCGAGTTAACCTTGGCGTAGGTAGCCGTACCCGAGGTCACGCCCTGAGTGTTGCGTACCAGGTCGAGCAGGAACGGGATGGAGATGAACAGCGCACCAGCACCCAGACGGCCCAGACCGTCCTTGATCGGGGTCTGGCCCGGGTTATCAACGTGAGCCTTCAGCTTACCAACACCAGCAACTGCCAGCGCAAAGCCAACAATGTACGCTGCAAAGTTGATCAGAACCGGAACGGTGGTGAGGTTGTCACGCACGTTATCGATAGAGTCAGACAGCTGAACAGAAGCAGCGAAAGCCGGAGCTGCAGCTACCAGGGTCAGGGCCACGAGAGCAAAGAACGAAAACAACTTCTTCATGTTACACCTCTTGATGTAGTTACGACTAAGGGAAATCCTCAGCCTCTTTCAACAACGAGGCTAACATACTTCCCCAAACTGAGACAAGTATTTGCACCAAACGTGGTAAATAAATCGTAAATAATGCAATTATATGTTTAGTCAAAATTACAGAAAAATTTAGACAACAGCATACCCGAGCACATTAAGTACTCTGCATTTAATACTGCAATGCAATGAAATTTTGGGAATTAGCGTGAGCTTTGGCTGATCTGCTGGATCAGAATATTTTGAACCACACCATCAGGCAAAACTTTTTGATTAGCCGTCGTCAGGCGATTTTTTATTTTCTCAATGTCTACCAATGGCCCACTCATACCCTCACCCACATAAAACGCACCATATAGACTAGTGAGATATGCATCGGTCAGCGCCGGAATCATGCTGGTGACTACTTTGGCATCTGCACCATCCTTCGTCTCCAGCTTCACGGTAATGCGCACATACTGGTAGATGCGGCCATTGCGGATGATAGGCACTGTAACCGGGCCGACAGGCACGAATTGCGGCCCCTTGGCTTCCTCGGCCTTTGCTCCCTCACCTCCACCCTCCCCACCCTCTCCGCCGCCTTCGTTTGCAAGCGCAAATTGAGGAACAAGAAGAAGAGCAGCAAGAAATGCGATGCGCAGCAAGCGAGTCATAGTGATCCTCAATTACAAGAGAGCTCTGAAGCAAAGATTAATTTAGTGCGCGACCCACAAAAAGAAACGGGGTGCCGAAGCACCCCGCTGTGGAATTAGTTGATTTATTCAACCGCTTCGTTCGATGTCGATTCTTCCTCGTCATCGATTGTCTCTGCGGCAGCCTTACCGCTACCGGCCACGTAATCAAAGGCCAGCTTATCTGCCTCAACACGCACCTTGGCAACACCGCCCTTAACGAGCTTGCCAAACAGGATCTCTTCCGCGAGCGGCTTCTTGAGATTTTCCTGAATGACACGGCCGAGCGGACGGGCACCCATCTGCGGATCATAGCCCTTCTGACCAAGCCACTTACGCGCATCATCCGACAGCTCAATGGTAACACCGCGGTCGGCCAACTGGGTTTCAAGCTCGATCACGAACTTGTCGACCACGCGGCCAATTGTGTCCTCGCTGAGCGCAGCGAAGGGAATGATGGCGTCCAAACGGTTGCGGAACTCCGGCGAGAAGGCACGATTGATCGCCTCCACATCTTCACCCACACGGATGCCTGAACCGAAACCAATGGCAGGCTTGGCCATATCAGCTGCACCAGCGTTGGTGGTCAGGATCAGCACCACATTACGGAAGTCGATGGTCTTGCCGTTATGATCGGTCAGACGACCACTATCCATCACCTGCAACAGGATGTTGTAAATATCCTGATGCGCTTTTTCGATTTCGTCGAGCAGCAGAACCGCATGCGGATGCTGGTCAATGGCATCGGTCAGCAGACCGCCCTGCTCAAAACCAACATAGCCCGGCGGCGCGCCGATCAGACGGCTGACGGCATGCTTTTCCATGTACTCCGACATATCAAAGCGGATCAGCTCAATACCCAGTGTACGCGCCAGCTGCTTGGCCACTTCAGTCTTACCGACACCGGTCGGGCCGCTGAAGAGATAATTGCCAATCGGCTTATCGGCCGAACGCAGACCAGCGCGCGACAGCTTGACGGCCGAGACCAGCGCATCAATCGCCTTCTGCTGACCAAAGACCATGGTCTTGAGATCGCGCTCAAGATTGGCCAGCTGCTCACGATCATCCTTGCTCACGGTCTTTGCCGGGATACGGGCGATGGTAGCAATCACAGCCTCAATGTCTTTGACACTGATCACCTTCTTGCGCTTGTTCTCAGGCAGCAGATGCTGCTGGGCACCGACTTCATCGATCACGTCAATTGCCTTGTCCGGCAGCTTGCGGTCGCCAATGTACTTGGCCGACAGCTCAACCGCAGCGCGGATGGCCTCTGCCGTGTAACGTACCTTATGATGCTCCTCATAATACGGCTTGAGGCCCTTGAGGATCTTGATGGCATCTTCGTTCGACGGTTCGTTCACATCGATCTTCTGGAAGCGACGCACCAAGGCACGATCCTTCTCGAAGAAAGAACGGAATTCCTTATAGGTGGTTGAACCGACGCAGCGCAGCGTACCGGCCGACAGCGCCGGCTTGAGCAGATTGCTGGCATCCATCGCACCGCCCGAGGTGGAACCCGCACCGATCACGGTGTGAATTTCATCAATGAACAGTACCGCATGGCCGTGCTTCTCAAGCGCGGTCACGACAGCCTTCAAGCGCTCTTCAAAGTCACCACGATAACGGGTGCCAGCAAGCAGCGCGCCCATATCCAGCGCATAGATGGTAACGCCAGCCAGAACTTCCGGCACATCATTTTCGGTAATGCGGCGGGCCAGACCTTCAGCGATGGCGGTCTTGCCAACGCCGGGATCACCGACCAGCAGCGGGTTATTCTTGGTGCGGCGGCACAGGATCTGAATGGTGCGCTCAACCTCATGCTCACGACCGATCAGCGGATCAATCTTGCCGCGGCTGGCCTTTTCATTGAGGTTGATGCAGTAAGATTCCAGCGGGTCCTTTTCCTTCTTGGCGCCCTTTTCCTCGCCACCGCGGGCAGCGCCCCAGTTGGCACCCTCATCTTCACCACGAGCCGGACGGCTGCCGCCAGCAGCACCCGAGCCCGGCACCTTGGCAATGCCATGGCTGATGAAGTTGACCGCATCGAAACGGGTCATCTCCTGCTCCTGCAGGAAGTAGACGGCGTGGCTCTCACGCTCAGAGAACAGGGCCACCAGAACGTTAGCGCCAGTGACTTCTTCACGGCCAGCGCTCTGGACATGGATGGCCGCACGCTGCAGCACGCGCTGGAAGCCAGCGGTCGGCTTCGCTTCGTTGCTGGCGGGCACAACCAGGTTGCCCAGCTCGGTATCGAGATATTCAGTGAGGTCGCGACGCAGACGCTCGATGTCCACACCACAGGCGCGCAGAACAGGAATGGCATCCTGATCTTCAGTCAGCGAGAGCAGCAGGTGCTCCAGCGTTGCGTATTCATGCCGGCGATCATTCGCCTGCGACAGGGCCCGATGTAAGGACTGTTCGAGATTGCGTGACAGCATGTCAGTCTATTCCCTCTCCATGACACACTGCAGCGGATGTTGATGCTGCCGTGCGTATTCCATGACTTGCATCACTTTCGTTTCCGCCACTTCGTAGGTGTACGTACCGCACAACCCTACCCCCTCGTGATGGACGCGAAGCATGATGCTTGTCGCCTCATCTCGATTTTTATGGAAATACCTTTCTAGAACATGAACGACGAACTCCATCGGCGTATAATCGTCATTCAGGATGAGCACTTTGTAGAGCGACGGACGCTTGTTTTTTGGCTTGGTTACAGGCTTTTCAAGCGTTTGTACCCCGCCGCCAAAATCGTCTTCGCGGTCATCATTTTCCATGCTCAGGCGCCAGGACTCAGGCATTTTTTCACCCACTTTTAAGAGAGCCTACTCGAACCTTAATAACATAGCCCGAAAAAGGGGCATATCCCCCCATTTTCTGTTTATATTCAGGTAAGATTCTGTGGAAAACTTGCCACGCGCCGGCCGGAAAAGGCCCAAAAAAAGTTTTATGGTAAAAATTTTTTTTCAGCGATTGAGCAAACGGGGGGATCCGAGCGCCAATTTGAGTGCGGAAACGGCAAAATCGTCGCCGTGACGCTGAGACTCCATCAGCTCATTCAGGGTCGTCGTCTCCCCGCGCATATGCACACAGAACAGCTCGCCTGACAGCGGCCCGCGGTCCAGCACCAGCCGATTATAGGTTACAAGCCCCTCACGATCGATCGCAGTTGCGTATTTATGCGTGAGTACAGGCCGGGCACTATAGGGGCACGGCTCGACCATGCAATTCCAGATTGCAGTGGGAACAGGCGGAATCGCGACGACGCCGGATGTTTTACCTTCCTGCAGGCAGTAGACCAGACGGGCCACCTCACCCTCGTTATTATCCTCGGCCAACCGCATGAACAGCTGGCGCACCTTAATAACACCACGCAAAGCACGTATATCTATCTTGTAAAGGTAATCGTCGGCGCTGCTCACGGTGTCACCGCTTGGCGCTTTAACTGCAAACTTTGCCAGCTGCCAATCATATTAAGCAGTGCGACAGCCTTTGTTGCCAGCTCAACCTCTGGCGTTTTGGCCTTAGAGGCAGCAATCTGCATTAATTCATCCGGCATATAGGCACAGACGAGGCTTTTATAGCGTAGCGGCTGGTCAACATCCGGCCCTAGCAACTGAATGGCACCGCCGCTAATACCGTTAGCGAGGATATCCGTCACCGCTGTAAACGCGAGAAAGGGGCGCTGCCGCTCATCCCGATGAAGCGAACACCACCACAGCGCAGCAGGCGCCGCTGATCTTTTAACGTCGCGGGTCTGCGCCCGCTCCAGCAGCGAGGTGAATTTTTTAAAATCCGGCTGACCGGTTGGCGATGCAAGATGCTCAAACAACGCGCCGACGCCCCGCATCCTTGCATTATCAAGCTCACTACATTCGTAGATGTAATTCATGCACCCCAAACTAGCGGGGAGCCTTTAGTAAAAGCAATAAAAAACCGGGCCAGGTCTTACCCCAGCCCGGCTCTTCACCGGTAAACCGATGACGAATTAGGCAACCTTGGTGATCTTCTCAACCGCGACATTAATGCGCTGGCTGATCGGCTCCATGGCTTCGTTAGCGACCTTAACAGTCATATCGGAAATCTTGGACGCACCCGCGATGAAATGGTCAAAGGAACTCTTGGCCAGTTCGCTCTGAATTTCGGCCAGATCCTGAACCGACTTCACGCCCATCAGTGCCTGATTGGCCTTGGTCGCCATTTCAACCGACGCTTGAGTAAACGCGGCAACCGCCTTGGTCAGCTCCTCAGCCGACTTGGCGAGAATTTGCGAGGACTTCACAATCGCCTCAACATTTTCTTTGCCGTGCTTGGTCAGCTCGTCAGAACCATCAAACTTGAAGCCCAGCTTCTCAAACTGCTCCTTAGCCTGCTCAAAAGAAGCCGGGAAAGAGGTTTGCTGGAACGGCTTGAAGAAAGCCTCCAGCGAGGGCGAGCTGAACTGGCTAGCCGTCGGGCGCGCCTTGGGCGCAGCAGCCTTGACGGCGGGTTTAGCTGCAGCTTTGGGTTTCTTCTTGGCCATGATAAGGAATCCTTTCGTTACGGTAGCTATATAGTTACACCGCGGCGCACAATAATCAAGCACTAATTGTGCAGTGCAATAATTAATTCATACCCTATTGATTTACCGCAAGAACTGTTCAATTCTGCCCTGAGCAACAGGGAACAAAGAATATGAAATATAAAATCATGATCGCCAGCCTCGCGCTTGGCTTAAGCTCACTATTTAATCCTACCGCTGCGTTAGCTGCGAAGAAGAAGCCAGCTAAGGCCAAAATTGCCCATGTGCAAAAAAAATCAGTGAAGCGATTAGCAACACCGATTATCCCAACGGCGAAATCGACTTATGTTTGCGTCCGCGCCCCTCAATCGGAGACAAAGATTGCGGCGTGTGACCCGCTAACCGACCCCACCTTCAGCTCTGATATTGACCGCAAAGCGCCGCCTGCTTCCCTCACCAAGATCGAAACCGCCTACTTCATCTACAAACATATGAAGGTATTGGGCAAAGAGCTGGATGATCCGTTCGTCACAATTACAGCCCAAGATAATTATGAAGGTCGGCTGGGCGAGCGCGAGGGTGAAGTTAAGCCGATGGGCGGGCACGTCATCCCCTTCAAGCCGGGCACCACGCTCTCATACCGTGAAAGTATCTATGCCCTCACTGCCTGGTCAGCCAATAATGTAGCTGTTGCTGCTGCAAAGAAAATTGCCCCTGACGGCAAAGAAAGCACCTTTGCCCGCATGATGACGGCAGACATCCGCCGCATGGGACTGACCGAGACCACCTTCAAAAACGCCTCTGGCATGCCGGCCACCGGACAGGTGACAACTGCGCGCGAAATCGCCATTTTGGTCAATCATATTGTAACTGAGCTGGGCACCGAAACATTTGGTATGCTTTACGGCCAGCACAATAAACAGGGAAGCAAACCGCTGACCATTGGCGGTATTACCAAGGACAATATCATCCCACTTTTCCGCGATCCGGACCTGCATCTTGTAGGTGCCAAAACAGGCACACAGAATGAAGGCCTGAACATTGCAACATATACCGAGCGTAATGGTGTTGGCGCTGTGACCGTCGTCATGGGCAGCCCCAACAAATATGCGCGTAATCAATATGCCATCAATCTAATCCGTCGCGCTTTTGATATGCTGGCAACACCCGCCCACGCCAGCCCGCTGCCGTCTGCAGCAATGCCGCCAAAGGTTCCCACTGACAAAGTAGCAGCAGCCCCAAGCACCAGCCCCTAACCGCACATTTCATCATCGCCGCGCGTCACTCTAACATAGATATTCTATTCGCGGTGATTCTGGCTTGTGGTATCATGGGGATACTGCTCTATAGGAGTGCCATGCGCTTGTCTCGCCACTTCATTTTCGCCCTTCTTTCTGCCCTGCTGTTGGCATGCCTTGCCGCACCGGCAGATGCGCGCAACCGCAATACACGCAGCAGCCAGCGCCAGCCCTCCTCTTATTGTACCGTCAGCCAGCGCTGTTCCTACTTCACCTACGATGCCACCAGTGGAACCGTATTAGAGCAGCTGGAGCCGGATAAAAAAATTCACCCAGCCTCTCTCACAAAACTAATGACAGCTTATTTGCTGTTTGAAGCGCTGGAAAAACGGCAACTCAGCCTGACTGATCGCATCCGCGTATCCAGCCATGCCTCTGACATGCCGGCCCTCAAGCTGGGCCTACGGCCGGGCGATACCATTCAGGTTGAGGATGCGCTGGAAGCAGTGACCGTGCGCTCAGCCAATGATGCCGCCGTGATGATTGCAGAAGCGATCAGCGGCAGTGAAGAGGCTTTTGCCCGCCGGATGACGCTTAAGGCGCATGAAATCGGCATGAACCGCACCACATTTCGCAATGCGTCAGGCCTGCCGGATGATGCACAGGTGACCAGCGCGCGTGACATGGCCACACTCGCCTATCGCGTTTTGACCGATTATCCAAAATATCGCCGCTATTTTGGAATGACAGAAGCGAATGTTAGCGGCCGCACCATTGAAGGCCACAACCGCCTACTCAATAGCGGCGTCGTGCAAGGCGGAAAAACCGGGTACATCCGTGACTCAGGCTATAATCTGGTCGCATGGACAGAACGCGACGGCCGCCTCGTTATTGGCTCCATCTTCGGCGGCAATTCTGCCAGCGCCCGTGACGCTAAACTCACTGCGCTGCTGGACAGCAGCTACAGAAAACTCGGCGGCCTCGCCCTACCCGCCGTTGGCCAGAGCCCCTATTCCCAAGCGCCGCTACCGCGCGCAAAACCGGCTAATGTCAGCGACCTGATAGAAAATGTATCCCCCGGTCTGTCTGAAGCTGTTGCGGTAACAAATGCTAGTTCAGCACCAGTGGCTACTGAACCACTGATGCCTGATAATGTGAAAGAAACAGATTTTGGCCAACTGACAGTCGCCAGCTCAACATTCTCTACCAGCTGGGCCATTCAGGTGGGTGCGTATAAAGATGTCGCGCAGGCCCAACAGGCTTTACAAGCCGCCACCCGCCGAGCGCCTGAACTGCTAGCAACCGCCTACCCACGCGCTTTGGTGACCAATACGACCTTGGGTGATCTCTACCGCGCCCAGTTAATTGGCCTTGATGAACGTGCCGCCCGCAGCGCATGCGATGTGCTGACCAAGCAAGGCATGCAGTGCCTGACCATGCCGCCGGGCAATCAGCCCTCCTGACGTCATAACACCATAAACAAAAGGCCGGCTGGATCACTCCAACCGGCCTTCTTATTTATAGTTATACCATCTTAAGCGAACACATCGCCAGCTGATACGCCACTAGCACTCAGCTGCTCAACGATACTGGCCTTGAGGCGTGAGAGCGATTCAAGATTCGGCGCCTCTGCACGCGCAACCAGCACATTCTGGGTATTGGATGCACGCAGCAACCACCAGCCATCGCTATTCTTGACACGCACGCCGTCCAGCTCGTTTACATCAAGGCCCTGAATGCTCTTCAGGCGCGCCTTGATTTCCTCAACGATGGTGAACTTACGGGCTTCATCCACCTCAAAGCGTACTTCCGGCGTATTGACGGCGCTGGGCAATGCCGCACGCATATCGGCCAAGGTGCGGTCGGAATTGCTGACGATGTTCAGCAGACGAATGGCGCAGTACAACGCATCATCAAAGCCGTGATTATCGGCAAAGAAGATGTGGCCAGACATTTCGCCCGCCAGCGGTGCGCCTACTTCAGCCATCTTGGCTTTGAGCAGCGAGTGACCGGTCTTCCACATCAGCGGCTTGCCGCCCAGACGGGCAACTTCGTCAAACAGGGTCTGGCTGGCCTTCACGTCGGCAATGATAACACTGCCCGGATGCTGCTTGAGCACTTCACCCGCGTAAACCGCCAGCAACTGATCGCCCCAGACAACATTGCCATTGGAGTCAATTGCACCAATACGGTCAGCATCACCATCAAAGCCAATACCAAGGTCGGCGCCCATTTCGGCCACAGCGGCCTTCAGGTCAACCAAATTCTTTTCAACCGTCGGGTCGGGATGATGGTTGGGGAATGTGCCATCGATCTTGCCAAACAGCACTTTGTGCGTGCCCGGCAGCTTGGCCACCAGACGCCCCAGCACATCGCCAGCCGCGCCATTGCCATTATCCCAAACAACCTTCAGGTCCTTCTTGCCCTTATAGGCGCCAAGCAGCATAGCCAGATAGGCATCGCCCACATCCAGCGTCTCGGACTTGCCCTGCCCGGTGCTGAAGGCACCCGCAGCCGCAATCTTGCCAATTTCCTGAATGGCGGCACCGTAAACCGGACCATCATGCAGCATCTTGATGCCGTTATATTCCGGTGGGTTGTGCGAACCGGTAATCATCACGCCGGCATCAGCTTTGGTGTGCTTGACCGAGAAATACAGCATCGGCGTGGGACCCAGACCGATATTGGTCACATCAACACCGACCGAGTTCAGACCTTCAGTCATCGCGGCAGCAAAGCCGGGGCTGCTCTCGCGGCCATCATAGCCAACGCAAACACGCGAGCCACCCTTAGCCTTGACCATAGTGCCAAAAGCCTGGCCTACAGCCTTGAGGTCAGATTCCTTGAGTGTCTTGCCCACAAGGCCACGAATGTCATATTCACGCAGAATGGTGGGATCAAATGTATAAGCCATCTTACTTCTCCTGATACTTTTTGAGGATGTCACGCACCGCGCTGCCCATCGACGGATTCGACAGAGCAAACGCAATATTCGCTTCGAGCCAGCCCAGCTTGTTGCCGCAATCATGCCAGGCGCCATCGACACGGCAGCCATAGAAAGGCTGCTGCGCCATCAGCTTGGCCAGACCATCGGTCAGCTGGATTTCACCACCGGCGCCTTCGCCGATCGTTTCCAGAATCTTGAAAATTTCAGGCTGCAGAATGTAGCGGCCCAATACGGCTAGACGCGACGGCGCTTCTTCTAGTTTCGGCTTTTCAACCAGGCCCTTCACTTCCACGCGGTTGCCTTCCATGGCACCCGGGGTAATAATGCCCTTGCTCGATACCTGATCGTCAGTGACTTCCATCGCAGCGATATAATTACCGCCGGTCTTGGCATATTGCTCCATCATCTGAACCAGACAGGGCTTTTGCGCCAATACGGTGTCGTCTGGCAACAGCACGGCAAACGGCTCGTCTCCAACAATCTTGTGCGCACACCAAACAGCATGGCCCAAACCAAGCGGCGAATGCTGACGCACAACGGCCAGCTTGGACGACGGAATCTCGGTGGCCTGTACCAGCTCCAGCTCCTTGGTCTTCTTGCGGCGCTCAAGGGTGGAATTCAGCACGGACAGATGATCGAAATGATCTTCCATCGCAGTCTTGCCGCCAGAAGATACAAAGACGAAATCGGTGATACCAGCCGCCCGGGCTTCTTCCACTGCATGCTGGATCAACGGGCGATCCACCAGCGTCAGCATTTCCTTGGGAATAGCCTTAGTGGCAGGCAAAAAGCGGGTGCCCAAACCGGCAACCGGAAAAACAGCAATACGGACAGGTCGCTGAAGGCGGCTGTTATCAGTCATAATTTATCCTTTTAATAGCGATCAGGTTTTAGAGGGTATAATTGGAAACACCTTCTGCTGTCGATGCGACGCAATGCGCTCCTCAATCATGGGCAGACAGGTATTACATTTTGGGCCCCGAGCGCCACAAGAATCGAACACTTTTTTGGCAGAATCTGAGCCGGACGCTATAACAGCATCCAAGTTCTTGTCGTTAATGCGATGGCAAATACAAACGAACATACCGGCTCCGCTGCCCAAATTAATAGCAGCTCAAATGCCGGTAATCAATCAGACTTCAGCTTTACCCGTGGGTTTTACGCTGATGATCGTATCTTTGTTAACGAGACGCACCGCCCCCGAAATGTCCTCAAACGGGATGAATTTGCGGCTGTCGTTGAGCATATCCAGCGGGCGCTGGCCCTTTGCCAAGAAGAAGTAGCCTTTCATGCCGTTGCCGGTGGACAGAAGAAGCTCAACTTCCTTCTTGTCCTTCATGATCTTCATTTCAGTCAGCACGCCAATAGACACGAGACATCTCCTTAGTTTTAAGCCGGCTTACGCCGAGCCCCACTTACATTTACATCATATAACGCCCGGAGGAATTAACAATTCCTCACTCGCCGCAAAATTACATAAATATTGAGAAAAAATCCATGTAATTTATGAGCTTATTTGCGCTTATCCCCAGCCATTTCGGCCCAAATTAAGGCTTCATTAGCGAGCATATGAATAAAGTAGCTCTAATCCACGGAATCTGCGGGCCGTGGGGAGACTGTTTTTGCGGGGAATCATATGACTGATACAGCTCAGAAAGCCAACCAGATCGCCAGCAACGGCCTTCGCTTCTTCTTCGCGCCTCAAATTGGCAGCGGCTTGAAGCCGACCAAGCTGATTCTCCTCTCCTTTGTGCAGATCATTGCCCAGTTTCTGGCGACCGCGAAGCTGATCCCCGCAGATCACCGCGCCCTGCGCCCGCTGAGCAAGAATGACGCCCGCCTTGGTGAGGTCCTCGCCCTCGCCTTCGCCAATGTGCGCAAGCCCGGCACCCGTATTGACCAGTGGACCGTCTTCCTCGCTGTCAACTGCCTGGCCGCGCTGATCGCGATTATGATCGGTTATACCGCTTTCAATCTGCTGATCGGCACTGCGCACGCGTTCACCATCACGGTTACATTCAACGAACCGGGCTGTACCTACACAGGTGGCGGCAGCCTCTTCAGCACCGGCTGTGCCAACGATATGGCTCAGCAGTGGGTTGATATGCTCTTGATGTCGGGAACCCCCGGCTACACGGCGCCGTGGTTTGCTAGCCAAATCGTATCGGCCCCGGTTGCAGCCGGTCTGAACGCCATGTTCTCCACCTACAGCACGGCTATGCTCGTGCTGGCAGGCTTCCTTGTGATGTACCATCTGCTGGTGATTGTGGCCGGTACCGCACATGAAGGTAAGTTTGGTGGCCGCATGATGAATCAGGTCTGGGCGCCTATCCGTCTGGTTGCGGCGATTGGCATGCTGGTGCCGCTCGGTGGCCTCAACTCGGGCCAATATATGGTCGTACAGACTGCTAAGATGGGCTCTGCCCTCGCCAGCAACGTCTGGATGAACTTTGCCAATAGCTATGCCGCTAATACTGGCGCATATGTCATGTTTCCGACGATTCCGTCGATCTCAGGTTTTACGAAAGAGACACTGAAGATTCTTATCTGTGAGGCTGGCGTAAACTCGCTTGGCTCTGATGGCGGTATGGGGCCTGCACAATTTCAGATGCAGCGCGAAGGCTGGTGGGTTTCAGGAAATAAAACACTTGGCATGAGCTTCAATTATGTCAACAACCTGGCCACAAATGACAGGCAGGATGAGGTCTGCGGCCGCATCGAGACTGCAGATCCCTACTATACTGCTGGCGGTAAATCGTTTAGCTACCTTGCTCTGGACAACGGCATAAACGCCAATGATACGTTGCGCCGTGACATTCTGACGGCTCATAAAAATGCAGTCGACAACATGATCGCCATGGGCAGTCCGTTGCAGGAACTGGCCAAAAAGATCTTTGATGCTGCGAATGGCTCAGTCTCAGGCTATGTGCTGACGTCGACTGATATTATTCAATTCAATACAGCTATTGCGAACTATCGCAGCGACCTTAGCGCTGGTATTGCGGCTGGCATTCTTGGCTCAGCTGCTATCAGTTCGCTCAATATGGCTAACCAAGCCATGGCACGTGGCTGGGTGTCTGCATCAGTATGGTTCAACGAAATCGCCAAAACCAATGGCATGCTGCTGAACTATGCGAACTACGCCCCATCTGCCATGTTTAAATTGGAAGTGCCGCTGGAATCGAAGTACCTGGCAATTCTGTCAACGGCAATGGATAAAGCCGAAGAAGCTGTTGCTGCACTCCCAGGTATTGCAGCAACATCTCCTGCCCCGATTGCTTTGGCGGAACCTGACGCCACGATGATCTATAGCGATACAGGTCGTGGCGACAGTGCGTTTGATTTCTTTATGAATACGCTTCAGAGCAATCTGCTTAAAACAATCGGTAACACGACCGGCAATACTGCAGACGAAACTGGTAGCGTCTGCGGCTCACCACCGTGCGCCGTATCTAAATTTGAGCTCAATACAGGCAATCCACTGGGTGAGCTGTCCGCATTGGGTCATCGCCTGATTACGTACACGCTCAACTCTGTGAAGTCACTCACAGCTTGTCAACGCGCTGCTGCCGCCAATTTAAGAAGTGCTCAGGGTGAGAATATTAATCAGAAGTCATATAACGACACATACAGAGCGTCTGCTTCGGCTTGCTCTGGTACTGATGGCTGGGTTAACCCGACATACTTCATCATCCAGTCAGTCGTTGGCACCATGCTCATGGCGGGTGTTACACTGGCCTTTATCCTGCCGATGGTTCCGTTCATCCGCTTCATGTTCGGTATTATGGCGTGGATACTGTCACTGCTGGAAACAGTGGTAGCCATTCCGGTTGTGGCCCTCGCCCACATCAAAATGGAAGGTGAAGGTTTGGCTGGCCCCATGGCGCGGACCGCCTATCTGCTTCTGTTGCAGCTCTTCCTGCGACCGACGCTGATGGTATTTGGCCTCATTCTAGCACTACTGATCTTCAATCTGATGATCGTTGCCCTCAATGAGTTCTACACACAGGCCATCCGCTCGATCGAGGCCGGTGGCGCTAACGCGGCACTGGGTGGTGTTGTCTACACAGTCCTCTACGGTGTACTGGCCTATGCGATGGCTAATGCATCGTTCAAGGCGATCGACCTCATCCCCAACCAGTGCCTGCAGTGGATTGGCGGTTCGGGCATGAACAGCCTTGCTGGCGAGGCAGAAGCTGCTACATCTCGCTTTAGCAGCGGTGCTGGCCAGATCACAAGCGCGGGCTTGAGCTCTAAGGTTAGTACAGGTGGTAATATTAGTGGCAACGGAGCAGGTGCTGTGGCAATTGCTAGAAACACAGGCCCCGTATAACCCAAGATAACCAGGTGAACCATGAACAGATACGATAACCGCTACCGTCAACAACCTCCGCGCAACAGCCGCGAGCCCTCTCGTGCACGTAACGCGCTGGGACTGATGTTCAGCCCTAACTTTGGCACCAGCCTTTCGGTGCTGAAGGATACCGGGTACATGTTCATTCAGATTCTGGCCATGATTTTTGCTCAGGCCAAGCTGATTGATAAACGTCACCCGGCCGTTACCGGCAGCGGCGACCGCAAGTACGGTTTGTTTGAAATCATCCAAATGGCCTACGAACGCGTCGAGTGGCGCCAGGAGAATATCGCGCAGATTTCCCTATTTCTCGCGGTTTGCTGCAGTATCGCCATCTGTGCGTTAGGTATCGTCTTCGCTCTCTTCTCGGTTGTATTCTCTACTGTCTAAAACATAAAATTATCGGCAATTTTCATCTAAAAAACACCATGCGGCAGTTGCAACACGCGCTGCCAACATGGTACTTATTAATGTAGGTTTAACCAGTATGCCCTTGATAGATAAAGATTATATAAAATCCAAACTATCTCGGTGCAATGAGGTGTAGTTATGCAAATCGGGCTCAAGCTGCTCAATATTCTGAAAACAGCCCCAGGCGCTTTTCTGCGCTATGCCTACACGCTGAATCTGGGTACCTCCCTGCGCTCTGCAACTGTTAGCTATTACCGTTTTGGCCGTCTGCTGGCGGAAATTTTTGGCACGCTAGGCTTGATTGAGCGTGCGCATCCGTGGCGCTGCGGTATGGCGCTCGCACGCCCGCTTGACGTTCTTTCTTATGCCTGGGCCAAAACTGACTGGCGCAAACCATTCACGCCTGCGACGACGTTGACATTTGCCATTACCCTGCTTCTTGGCTGCGGATTTCTTGCGACATTATCTACTGGTATAAGTCTCGGCATAGGTACAAGCCAAGCCTACGCTAGCAGTATTTTTGCCCCAACCAATCCAGGCACCGACCTGGCTATGAAATATATGAGCAACGCCTTTGGTGTAACCATCTCCGGCGTGCCCGCCCCTGTTGTTGACGGCGTCGTTGGCGGTTTCCAAAAAATGATGGCGCTTTATTCAACCGCCATGCTGATCATCGCCGGTTTTATTCTGCTCTATATTCTTCTCGGCGTTATTGCGGCGACAGCGCATGAGGGTAAAGTTGGTGGGAGTGGCTTCAATACAGTCTGGGCCCCTATTCGTCTGATTGTTGCAATCGGCCTACTCGTTCCCTTGCCGATGGCGGCTGGCTATAATGGCTACAATAGCGGCCAGTACATTGTTATGAAGGTGGCAGAACTTGGCTCAGGTCTGGCAACCAACTTGTGGGTACCGTTTGCCACAGCACTCGCCAACCGTGGCGACGTTATAGCCACGCCGAATGTTCCTGCCGCCACACAGTCTGTTCTAGGCGTTCTTCGCAATGAATTTTGTCGGGTGCGCTATGAAAAACTGCGCGCCATTCCTGAACTTAACATGACTGAAAAGGCGCTTGCCATCGATCCGATCGAGACTGGCGCAAGCATTGTATATTACTACAAGACAACTGATGGCTCAGGCAGCAACAGCTTCTGCGGCTCTACCCAATATGAAAAAGCCACTGAAGTCGACAGTTTGGCAAAAACAATTTCTACTGCGTATGAGCAAGCCTATTTCCATATGCGCTCGAATGTTGCCAATATGGCAGACCAGCTAAACAGCGATGGTTACATTCAGGTTATTGGCGCAGAATCACCCGGCATGGGTAATGAAGAGGCAATTGACCTCTATATCGTGAGCTCGCTAGTAACGATCATTACAGCATATCAGAATGAATTGGCCCTATCTCTTGTTAATACTCAAACTGAACAAGATAAGAAGGCGACCAATGCACTTTCTACTGAGGTTTCAGATGCTGGCTGGGCCGGTGCCGCACTTTGGTTTAACACAATTTCCCGCATGAACAGTGAGCTTTTGTCGGCAGCTAGAGGCATACCGTCAAGCTCCCCCCCGGATCTCGGACGCACAGGTGACAAAACTGGCGCACCATCAAAAATGAGCGCCATGATCGAAGAGGGTCTTGACGTTCTTAATCAGCGTCTCAATAATCTTCAGGCACTGATGAAGCAATATGGCTATGATGCTGACAGTGGCTCTAGCGTGCAATATGGCGCAGGCACAGTTAAAACCTCCAGCGTTGTTGCAGGCTTACCGCCGCCATCAACTGGCTTTAGTCTCTCAGGCGGCGTCGGCAGCTTTCTGTCTTGGGTTTTTGAAAGCAAATTTGGTGGCCCATTTTCAATTATCGGCACTGGTACTGAGTCAAACTTAAGCACAATCAACCCGCTAGCCCAGCTAGCGCAAATTGGTAACTGGCTCATAGATAAATCCATGATTTTGCTTGCCTTGGCATGGGGCGGTAGCGCTATAGCTGCATTTACCGGCTCAGAAACATTAGCCGCTTTTACCGGCGGTATATCTGCACTTCTAACAATCTTGGGTATGGTAGGGTTTGGGGCTGGCATTCTTCTCATGTATGTCACGCCGCTGCTCCCCTTCGTCCGCTTCATGTTTGGCGTCGCAGGCTGGCTGATTAACATTCTTGAGGCCATTATCGCCATCCCGCTGGTTGCAATTGCCCACTTAAATACTTCAAGCAGCGGCATCTCAGGCGACATGGCCCGTCGGGCATATTTTATGATTTTCTCAATCTTCTTGCGCCCAGCCCTGCTCATTGTTGGCCTTGTTGTCTCTCTGATGATGTTTATCGTCTCGATAGGCATTCTCAATGATATGTACAAAGCGGCTGTTCTAGGTTTTATGGGTACATCAACAGGCGGCGCAGGTGGTGGTTTCTCAATCATCATGTACACAGTTATGTATGTTGGCCTTGCATATGGCTTATGTAATTTGTGCTTCAAATTGATTGAGGAAATCCCCAACCATGCAATGAACTGGATTGGCCAGGCATCAAGCCGCGAAATTCATCAGGATGAAGATTTCAAGCGCGCCATGACTCATACAGGTGGTGAGTTCATCAATCTTTCCAGAACTGTTATTTCGACCCCCAAGTCGCTTGTTAATAAATCCTAACACCTATTATGCAGGAGAATTAAAATGACCGAACCTAAAGCAGACGCCCCGCAAACTGAACATAACTCCGTGGGCACACCTCGCCCTGAAAAGCCTAAGCCCCTGCCTAATGTAAGTTATGGCCGTAAATTTATGACGCGCACACTTGCTGCAGGCGTCAGCGGTTTGGCATTGGGCGTTTACATCGCATACGATCACCATTCTAGACATGAAGATCTCGCCGCCAATGTAAGGGATACCAAGCCCCTTTCTGCGCCATCAGAGCAGTTCTCTAAAATGAGCAGCCAACAACGCGCAGCTCTGGTAGCTAAATCGGATGCTCGTATTGCCAAGCTGATGGGTAAATCAGTTGAAGAGATGAACGCCCAAAAAGCTGTAGACGTTCCGAACCCCAATCAATCTTCTCTACAGAGAGGTATTGCTCAAGCTTCAGACTTAGTTGGGGCAAAATCACTGGTAGAAAAGACAGGGTTGCTTGATACCAACGAGAACAAACTTGGCACAACAGACGCGCTCTCAACGGCACTATCGCTCGCTGCCATTTTTGGTGCCATTGGAGGAGTGAGCGGCTTAGCTAATGCACGACGTACAAACGCTAAAATCAAAGCTTTTAATGCGGCAGAAGCAAAAAACTATGAAAATAAATTGGCTGAATATCTGAAAGAGGAAAATAAATTTCAAGCTTTCAAAACTATGCTGCATCAACCAGGCAACTCAGCAGGTGTGAGTGCGGCTGCGGCCCAGCATAGCCAGCCACCTCATACACCACAGGGGCGCAGATCTAATCCTGCCGGCCCGCGCTAATAACCAGCCATAGACTGAGGGATAAAGCGTACGCTCCCCTCTGTCTTAGGGGCGAGCATGACTACCCATGGTGATGTCACGGTTTTGCGTGCGCTTTGCGGATTTGAGGGCTTTGTTTCCAGGTAAACCACGGCCAATCCACTCGCTAGTTTACGCAAAGATGTCACACGAACATTGTAGCCATCTGTGGGACGAGACCCGAGCATAATTCCAATTGCAATCTTATCATCTGGGTAGCGTCCGGGCGCCTCCATACCAATGTTCGACCATAGACGATTCCAATCCTCCGATGATCGCGCGACAAAAGTGGTAAAGCGAACCGGAACGGAATTGTTGCCAGACCAGTGTTGATAGCCTGCAGTATCAATAAGCTCCCCTGACTGTCCAGAAGAAGGTGCTGAACTGGCAAGATGGACATTCGGCGCCAGAAATAAACCATCATCCTCACTGGCAAATGCAGGCATACACAAAAAAATAGGCAGCAATGATAATAGACGCATGAATTTCTCCTAAGTTCCGCTCTATAAATTAATTTGGGGGCCTTAAGAAATGATTACTTAAAGACACATCATGCCCGCTAACGCACGAAACTGATTAACAGATTCAGGTAATTAGGCATTCATTAAGGCCTCAATGGCATGGTTAAGAGGATATTCCAGCACGCATTCCGGAAAACATGTCTAGCGAAACACCCGCGCCCAACACACAACGTCGCCGCAACGCTTCTGCACTCGTCAGGTCACATACTGGGCGAATTGTGCAGCTGACTATTCCAGCTGGGCTATCACTGATTATTTCAGTTTGGCTAGCTTCGAAGTATTACACCCCTACTCCTGCAGCAGATGAATTTCTCTCTGTGGCTATTCCCCTGATAGCGATCTGGACTATCGGCCTAAGCCTGCTCATCTCATTCAAATTTCTAAGAAACTTAACACGACCAGTTGAGCTGCTTTCAGCTAAATTGCGGCGCGTCAATCTTGACGATCCTCTAAAAAGCATAACACCAATTCCGCCTCATCTTGCCGAGAATGAATTTGGTGCATTAATCGCATCAGCCAACCGGCTATTGCGACAGATTGATGAGCATATACGCAGAGGCAGCACGTCCCAGGCAATCATTGATGACTGCATGAGTCTCATAAACACCCTTCAAACAAGCATGAATGACGGGCTCTTACTGATTGGATCCGATCAATCTATCATTAGCTTTAATAAGGCAGCTCAGGAGCTTTTAAAAGGGAGCGCGAACGAACTAAAAAACCTTCAATTCGCAAATATACTCGAAACAAATGACCGAGTTAGAGTTCTAGCCCTACTCGCACGCCTGAGCCAGACAGGTGAAAGTCTGCCAATTACGACACAAGTAAAATTACTTAATCAGCCCAATATAGAAGGCGCTCTTGAACTCTGCATAATAAATACAACGAAAACCTCAGCCCTGCCAAAATCGCTCTGCCTCATTCTACTCAGAACTATAAAAGCGTCACAGGATGCGCAAGAACAACTTAAAAATAGCGAAGAACGGATGAAGCTTGCCATACGTGCATCGCGCTGTGGCATCTGGGATATCAACCCGCAAAGTGGCTCATTGTGGTGGTCGAGTGAATTTATCAATATGCTAGGCTACGACGAAAGCAATGCACCCAAAAATATTGAAGAAAAATACAGCCTCATCCATCCAGATGATATGAACTGGGTCAAATCGTCAACCGAGCGATATTTGGCGCAAGAAGCTAGCGATTATAATCCTGAATACAGAATTTTGAGAAAAGACGGAACTTGGATTTGGTTAGAGGATCATGGTACCGCCGAGTGGGACGATGCCGGCCTTCCCATTCGCTTTTCAGGCACTGTTGTTGACTGCACAGAGCGCAAGCGTTTTGAGCAGCAGATGATGTATATGGCAACACATGATGCCATGACAGATCTGCCCAATAGAACTCTGCTAAACGATCGTCTTGAACACGCCCTTATTGGCAATGCTCGCAATGGCCTCAATGTGGCTGTTCTCTTGCTGGATATTGACCGCTTTAAACTCATCAACGATTCACTTGGCTATGAAATTGGCGATCACCTCGTTCGCGCCGTAGCACAAAGACTACAGCAATGCATAAGGCCGACGGACACCCTCGCCCGCTTATCTGGTGATGAGTTTGTTGTTGTCTGTGAAGATCTTGCCAGCCCGCAGGAAGCCGCCCGCGTAGCTAAGCGCCTGCTTAATTCCATGGCTCAGCATTTTATGGTTGAAGGAAACCAGCTCACCGTTGGTATTTCAATTGGTATCAGCGTCAGCCCTGTTGACGGGCAGAATGCTGCAGATATTCTACGTCACGCCGACACGGCCATGCATAGTGCTAAAGCGGCAGGTGGTAATTGCTATCGTTTCTTTGTCAATGAAATGAACAAGGAAGCTGTTCAACGCCTAACACTAGAGCGCTATCTCAATGAAGCTGTCGAACGCCAGCAATTCGTTCTTCATTACCAGCCTAAAGTTGACATTCAGACACGCGAGGTTGTTAGCGCCGAAGCCCTCATCCGCTGGCCTCATCGAACTCTTGGCAATATCTCGCCCCTTCAGTTTATCTCAATTGCCGAGGAAACGGGCCAGATCATAGCGATTGGTGAATGGGTATTACGCGAAGCTCTCTCCCAGATTTGTTTATGGCGCGATCGCGGCTACGAAGTAGTGCCAATTGCAGTGAACCTTTCAGGCAAACAGCTGATGGCTGGCGGGATGGATGAGCTTGTTCTACGCTTACTGGATGAGTATAAAGTCCCACCACATTTGCTTGAAATAGAAGTGACAGAGTCTGTCATGGCAAAAATGGATAAGGTTTTAGCCCCACTAAAACGCTTGCGTGACGCTGGACTTGGAATTGCTTTGGATGATTTCGGTACTGGGTACTCATCGCTAGCGTATCTACAGCAGCTGCCAATCAGCTCGCTCAAAATTGACCGATCATTTGTTAAAGACGTGCCCGAAAAACATGCCGCCAATAGTATCGCCAACATCATCCTAGATATCGGCCGCCAGCTTGGTCTAAAGGTTGTCGCTGAAGGCATCGAAACCGAAGCCCAGCTCGAATTCCTACGCAAAGGCGGCTGCGATATCGGGCAAGGCTGGCTTTTCTCGAAAGCTATCACCCCTACACTTTTTCAGGAAAAGCTGAAAAAGATAAAGTTACAGGGCAGCTAAATAAGGCTATATTTTCCTCATGCGCTATATAATTACATTCTTATTTGCTCTTCTTTTTTCAGGCTCTGCATTTGCTGACAGAGTTGTTGAAGTTCAAAATATTCGTGTTGAGCGTCAAGAATACACAACGCGTGATGCAGCCGTTACAGAAGCCACTCGTCTCGCTGTTGAAAATGTTTGGAAGCAATTAGCATCCGAAAAGCCGTTGCCAGCCCTCTCTGCACAGACTCTTCAAGGAATAACGAGCTACGTTGATATCACTAACGAAATCAGCCAATCGAATTATTACTTAGGTACATTTAACATTGGCATACGCACCAACAAACTACCTGGCTTTTCTGAGACAAGCCTAAGCAGTCCTACACAGCCTTTTTCATCTAACTCTGCTATTACTGGCAGAACAACACAGCCGCGTTGGGTTCTTGTCATTCCAGCCCATGAAATTGGAAATAATGTAACCCTCTGGAATCCAGTTGACCCCTGGCAAGCAGCGTGGGTACAAACCACGCCATCCGGTATTTCTACTGCTGTCGCAAATGGCGACAGCAAGGACCAATCGATCCTGTCGGCCGACATGATTTCTAGCAATAGCGCTAACATCTCAAGTGCACTCCAGCAGCTAGCTACAAAATATGGAGCGCCCGCTGTTGCGTTAGCTGTTCTCAGTTCGCCTCAGGACAAAATTCTTCCAAATTTGGATGTGAATATTGAGATTACATACTTAGATGGCAGCCAGCAGACTGTTACAACAACCCAGCGCTCATTTGCAGCCACAACTGAAAATTCATCTACACCTTTAGGTGGCATTCTGAGCCAGTCAAAGCAAACCCTTACAGCCCTAATCAATGGCGATTCTAATGCTCTATCCCCCTCCCTATCGCCCCCATTACCTAGCGCATCAGCGAGCAGTTCAACCACCGTATATACACCACAAAACCCCCAACCTCTTTCCAATACCGCAAAGCTATGGGTTCGCATTCCGCTAGCCACACCACAAGACTTCTCGCACTACCGAAATAAAATCCTGAGCATTCCAGGAGCTAAATTTGAAGTAACAGCCATGAACCGACTTTACGTAGAGGGCAACATCCTATATACGGGCACTCAGGAGCAACTTTATTCAGAACTCGCTGCCAAGGGCCTTCGCCAGCAATGAGACTTGAAGGTTCCCGGCAGTAGCCGGAGGCCGTATGTTCTCTTTTTTTCCGCGTGAAGAAAAATTCTATACCCTGCTTAGCCGCCAGGCCGAGTTTGCTAGAATCTCAACTGACAATCTAACAAGTCTATTTCTATCAACTGATAGCGAAAAAGATGCTGCATTTAATAGAATTAAGGCAGCAAAATCAGGTGCTAAGGCAACCTCACTTGAGATTACCAAAGAGCTCTGTCACACATTTGTAACTCCATTTGACCGCGAAGACATTCAGGATATCGCCGATAATCTGTATCGCATTCCAAAGACGATTGAAAAGATCGCCGAACGCGTACTACTCCACAATATACCAGCCAATCAGGGGGACTTTGACCGACAGGTGAAACTAATCGCCGGCGAGGCTGAAGTGATGACCGAACTTATTTCGGCGCTGATCAGTAAAAATGCTAATAAAACTGTCATTGAGAAAGCCGAAAAGCTTAACGAGCTTGAGCAGACAGGCGATGAGATCCGCAACGATCTGCTTAAATCACTATATAGCACCGAACGCGATATTAGAGATCTGCTCATCCGCCGCGATATCTACGACATGCTCGAAAAAGTTGTCGACCGCTTTCGTGATGTAGCCAGCGTTGCCCTGCAAATCGTTCTCAAGCATAGCTAACCCATGGAATTAGCTTTCATTCTACTTATTGTTGTCATCGTATTGACCTTGATGTTTGATTACATCAACGGTTTCCATGATGCCGCAAATGCTATCGCCACCGTTGTCTCAACGCGCGTCCTCAACGCACGCCAAGCTATCGCTATGGGAGCAATACTGAATTTTGCGGGCGCTCTAACCGGTACAAAAGTCGCTGCAACAATTGGGAGCGGCCTCGTTGATATTTCAGCCATAAGCATTGTCACCGTCACTGCTACTGTTCTGGCTGCGATTATCTGGAACTTGATCACCTGGTACAAAGGATTGCCAACCAGCTCGTCTCACGCCTTGATTGGCTCATTGCTAGGCGCATCGTTTGTCTCATCTGGCGCGAGCACCACACATATCCATATGGATAAATTTTACAACAAAGTATTTCTGCCAATGATCGGATCGCCTCTTTTAGGTATTACCACTGGTTTTATTATTATGGCGCTGTTGACCCGCTTGGTCTGGAAATGGAAACTGCCCACCATCAATAAAACATTCGGCAAACTACAGATTGTATCAGCTGGTTTTATGGCATTTAACCACGGCCTGAATGACGCTCAGAAATCAATGGGCATCATCGCGCTCGCCATTATGCTGACCTATCAGCTTGACGAATTCTCTGTGCCGCTCTGGGTAAAATTGGTATGCGCCCTCTTTATGGGGCTTGGGACTGCCATGGGCGGTTGGCGAATTATCCGCACACTTGGAACACGTGTCATCCAGCTACAGCCGATTCACGGCTTTGCAGCTGAAACAACAGCGTCACTTATCATCTTTAGCGCCTCACAGATTGGCATGCCTGTCAGTACAACACATGTTATTTCCACGTCCATTATGGGTGTTGGTGCGACTAAGCGGATATCGGCAGTCAGATGGGGAATTGTTGGGCGGATAGTCTGGGCCTGGATATTAACCCTGCCCCTAACCTTCATTCTCGCTGCTCTGCTGATGCTATGCCTAAAAAACATCATCCCCTTATAAGGAACGTGGCGGATTACGTCGCCCGGCGACCAGAGCCTTGATGACCCCACGAAAAGTCATGACATCTTGCTCCGTCGGCTCCATACGCCCAAAAGCGGCGTAGAGATTACGGATCATGGATGGACGCTTTTGAGGACTCGTAAAGAACTCGCAATTATCCAACTCAGTGACAAGATGCTGCACCAACCCATCAAGCTCGCCTTGTGTAGCTGGACGGGTTTTGTCATGACGATGTGAGTCATCAATTTCCGGAAGTCCTGCCGCTCGATAACAAGTATAAGACAGTAACAAAACAGCCTGCGCCAAATTGAGTGACGAAAAATTGGGGTTAAGCGGAATCGTAATCAGGCTATTGGCATGGATAATGTCTTCAAGCTCTAGGCCTGTGCGCTCAGGGCCAAACAGCACACCAGTACGAGAATATTTAGATAACCGCTCAACACCAGCCTCAAGATTGTCGATAGGCTTATTCATGTTAAATTGGCGCCCGGTAGTGGCACAAACATAATCAAGATCGGCAACAGCATCTGCAACACAATCAAAAACCTTAGCGTTATTGATTACATCAACAGCGCCAGAACTGGCTGACATGGCCTTCTCACTTGGCCAGCCGTCACGCGGTGCTACCAGCCGCAGCTCAGTCAGGCCACAATTAAGCATGGCCCGCGCTGCTGTACCAATATTCTCACCCAATTGTGGCCTAACAAGAATGATCACGGGCATATCAGACAACCCACATCCATTCAGTGCCATCGCGACTATCTTTAACCTGCACACCAAGCTTGAGTAACTCATCCCTCAAACGATCTGACTCAGCCCAATTCTTGGCAGCACGCGCCTGCGCACGTTGATCTAATAGCTGGCGCTGTTCTGGCGATAACTCACGGCGCTCATGGGTTGAAAGATTGAGGCCGAAAATTTCATCAAACTCATAAACTAGCGTGAGCTTTTCTGAATCACTTAGAGCATCATGCTTGGCAACTTCCCAAAGGATAGTGAGAGCGCGCGGCATATGTAAATCATCCGCCACTGCCTCAAGAAACCGCTGACGAAGCGCCTCACCTGTAGCAGAAAGCTGCTCCATCAACTGCCCTTTAGAGCGCCAATCCAGCACACGCTCACGCAAACCTGCCAAAGCCGTTCGCGCCGCACCAAGATTTTCATAACTGAACTTGATCTCGCCGCGATAATGCGCGGTCAACAAGAAATAGCGATAATCCAGCGGGTCGTACCCCTCGCGGGCGAGTGTATCTATGGTAAGGAACTCGCCTTTGGATTTTGACATCTTGCCGGTTTCATCATTCAGAAAAGCGCTATGGCACCAGACATTGACCCACTTATGGCCATAGCAGCATTCAGCCTGCGCGATCTCATTCGTGTGATGAACAGGAATATGATCAATTCCGCCGCAGTGTATATCAAAATGCTCGCCCAGATATTTGCTCGCCATCGCCGAGCATTCAATATGCCAACCGGGGAAGCCCACACCCCACGGTGAATCCCACTTCATAATCTGGTCCGGGAACTTGGACTGTGAGAACCATAGCGCAAAATCAGCCTGATTGCGCTTACGCTCATCATGGTCTACGCGGTCAGATTGCTGATGTGCATCCATCTTCAGGCGTGCGAATTCTGCATACCGATCAAACTTGGACACATCAAAATAGACATTACCCTGACTGACATAGGCAAAGCCTTTATCAATCAGCGCGCTCACCATCTTGATCATGTCGTCGATATGCTCTGTGGCCCGACAGGTGATATTCGGACGCCGGATATTCAGCATATCGCAGAAGCGGAAAAACTCTTCTTCATACATACGGGCAATATCCCAAGGTGATTTCTGCTCACGCTTGGCCGCTAGCATCATCTTATCGTCGCCGCTATCCGCATCCGACTGAAGGTGGCCAACGTCGGTAATGTTCATGACATGAACAACCTGATAGCCATATTTTTCAAAGGCACGATGCAGAATATCTTCAAAAACATAGGTGCGCATATTGCCGATATGCTGATGGTTATATACCGTGGGTCCGCAGCAATACATGCGCACAATACCAGGAGTAATAGGCGCAAAATCTTCTTTCTCACGGGTCGCTGTATTAAATAGCTTTATGTTCATATCAGGCTTCTTTTCCATTTAAGCGATCTACAACGCGCTGACGGCCAAGCAACTGCAGGAGCACTTTCAGCTCTGGCCCATGCTCACGGCCAGTGAGCGCTAAGCGCAATGGCATGAACAGCTCTTTGCCTTTACGGCCCGTGCGGCTTTTAACAGCCTGCATCCATTCATCCCATGTGCGGTCTGTCCAGGGCTCTAACGGCAACAGCGCTGCGGCCTCTGCGGTAAATGACGGATCAGAAATCTGACCGGCAATCACTTCCCTCGAAACATGCCACCAGTCCTTCACATCGGAGATATTGGTCAGATTAGAGCGCACCGCGAGCCAAAATTCTTCTGTGATGTTGTGAAGGTTAAGCTCATGCAGGCGTTTTACAATATCACCAAAACTCATCTGGTGAAGCACACGGGAATTGATACGCACCAGCTCTTCAATATCAAATTTTGGTGGATTGCGTGACATCTTCCCCATGTCGAAGCTCTCGACCAGCTGAACCATGTCCGTAAAAGCTTCAATCGGATCTGAGGTGCCCAGACGCGCTAAATGGCACCAAACCGCCTGCGGCTCGATATACATTTCATCGCGCAGCTTACCTACACCAAAGCTGCCAAAGCGCTTGGATAGTTTCTGGCCTTCGCTATCAGTCAGCAAAGGCAAATGAGCGAAGCGCGGCACATGGTTACCTAGTGCCTGAAAAATCTGGATCTGCGCGGCTGTGTTCGTCACATGATCTTCACCGCGAATAACGTCTGTGATGGCAAAATCAATATCATCAACACAGCTGGCCAATGTGTAGAGCAACGTCTCATCTTCACGGATCAAGACCGGATCCGACAGATCATGGACCGGGATAGTCACAGCACCGCGCACACCGTCTATCCAGCTGACTGGTTCATCCTTGAGCAAAAAGCGCCAATGTGGTTTGCGCCCCTCAGCTTCAAACTTCTCGACATCCTGCACGGAAAGATTGAGGGCCGCACGATCGTAAACCGGCGGACGCCCCTGACCGAGCAAACTCTTGCGCTTAAGGCCAAGCTCCTCCTCAGTTTCATAACATGGATACAAGCGGCCTTCGGCCTTGAGCTTATCAATCGCCTCAGTATAGCGATGCATACGTTCGGACTGACGCGCAAACATGTCCCAGCTAATGCCCAGCCAGCGCAGATCGTCCTGAATCAGCTGATCAGATTCTTTGGTCGAGCGCTCCTGATCCGTATCATCAATACGCAGCAGGAATTTGCCGCCATGCTTGTGGGCGTAGAGCCAGTTGATCATGGCGGTACGAATATTGCCAAGCTGCAGTCGGCCGGTTGGACTTGGAGCAATGCGAACGATAACAGACACGAAATCACCTCATAAGAGGCTGATTTATAGCACATTTTTCTATAGGTAAAATACAGAAACAATCATTTATTTCAAGGAATTAGCACCCCTTTTCTGCAGGCGAACATCATTCAGTGCAGCTAGTCTGTCAGCTAAGTCGTCCTGAATACGGCCAGGAATACGGCCTGGTAGATGACAGCATTGTAGAAATTGATTAGTAATTTGCTCGGCCATCACAAAAGCCGGATTAATAGAACGCCCAGTAGCCGTTTCGTATGAATTGAAGAGCGCCGGACAAAGCAGCTCATTATTTTTTAGCGTGTAAAACTCCCGCGCATAATGACCAATATAGGCATTACCAAAGTCATAAAAGCCGGCCAGCAGTTTTCCATCCGGTGTGAGGCGGAAGTTACCTTTGAAAATATCATTATGAATGAGAACATGCTTTTCAGGATGACACGCACAGGCATTGAACTCCAGCCGCACATCATTTAACTCGCCCCATAAATTTTTGTCCATGCGTGTACGCACATCAAACACTGCAGCCTCGCTCGCTTGCACCTGAAAATCATCTTTAAGAGATAGATCATGAGCCAGCTCCTTGAGCGGGCACGCATGGATTTTAGCGATAGATTGACCCATATGCACGGAGAACGTATCTAAACAGAAGCCGTCCGCTCTCTTAGCTTCATCGTATGACACGCCATTAACAGCAGTGCGCAACTGAATAACCCCATATTCATGGAGGGCCGTCTGAAGTACTTTTGGCGTAACAATATCAGCTCCAGCTAGATGATCACTGATAATGTTGAGTACGCGCCCCTCTTTTTCAAGGTTGGGGCATCTATCTGTTGCAGGTTGAGTTGGAACGAAGTGAACAGTACATGCGTTATGCGTGAGAGCGACGACACGATCTTTGCGCTGCATAACACGACTAAAGTCGCCGGATTTTAAGCCCAATAATTTTGCTGACTGAAAAAAAGCATCAAATCTTGAATCTTGCATATCCATATCGACTACTAACTATTGAAACTTAGCAGCAATTTTTGTTAAACGGCTAGCCGCAAAACTCGAAGTTTTAAAGCGCTCAGGTGCGCCCTCATTCTTATCAGATGAGCCATACATAACAATGTCTTTATTGCTAACAACAATTGTTAGAAATGCATCCCGAGCGCCAGCTGCTGGTATGTTTGTTTGAATTTCACGGAAGCAGGTGCCATCATTTGCGTAACAGCGCTCCGGCAAAACTGTAAATTGAAAATTGCCATTTTTTTCCGCCAGCTTGCTCATTACTTCTGATAAAGACTTACACCGATCATCTACAACAGCAGACGTAGCTGCACACTTCTTATTAAAATGATCGGCAAACAATTTCTTATTTTCCTCAACGCGATTACTCTTCTCATATTCACGTCGTTCGCGGCGCTGACGAATTTTTTTGGCGACAGGATCTAAAATCTTATCCGCACCTGACATGACACGAGATACCATATCAGCGATAGGCGCAGTAATGGCGTCTCTCTTAGAATACGCCTTTAAAGAAAATTTCTGATACAATCCAGACAAACCGCTTTTAACGGCTAGACGCTCTGCCTGCCTCTGTAGTTGAACAAGAGGCCTATCAGCTACATTTAGAATCTTATCTGCAGCGATACCTGCCAAATCCCAGACCGCAAGAGCAGCGTAAGCAGGGTAGCTCAAAAAATCCGGAACCCAATTAGGTGGACGGCGAAATTCCATTCAACCCCTCACAAAAAAGACTAATGAGATATTAATCTATAGCCCTCAGGAGCTTCAAGAAAATTGATGGTAAATGACACTCACCCTACCACAATATCAGTATAACCGTTGGTTATTGGATAGCGCCGATCTTTACCAAAGGAACGAGGTGTGATTTTAACTCCAGGCGCACTCTGCCTACGCTTATATTCAGCGCGGTCCAGAAGCTTCCATATTTTAAGAATTGTCTGGCGGTCGTAACCATTATTAACAAGATCATCAACACCAAATTCACGTTCAACAAGCCCCTTGAGAATACCGTCTAACACCGGATAGGGCGGCAAGCTGTCCTGATCGGTCTGGTTAGGCTTAAGCTCCGCCGTTGGCGCTTTGGTCAAGATGCGCTCAGGAATGACAACGCCACCAGGCCCCTTCCCCCAGCCTAAACGATTCTGGTTACGCCAGCGACTGAGAGCATAAACCGTCATCTTATAGACGTCTTTCAGGACAGCATAGCCACCGCACATATCACCATAAAGCGTAGCGTAACCAACCGACATTTCAGACTTGTTGCCCGTTGAAAGAACCATCAGCCCCGTAGAGTTTGATACGGCCATCAAAAGCACACCACGTGCACGCGACTGGATATTTTCGGCGGCAATGCCCTGCAGGCCACCACACATGGTGTCATACGCGCTCATAGCCGGTTCAATACTAATACTTTCGTACGGACACCCCAGCGCCTGCGCACAGGCCTGTGCATCATCAAGACTATCCTGCGAGGTGTAGGGCGATGGCATCATGATGCAGCGCACACGATCAGGCCCGAGCGCATCAGCAGCGATAGCCGCACTGAGCGCGCTATCAATCCCGCCGGACATGCCCAGCACAACTCCCTTAAACCTGTTCTTTTCTACATAATCACGCAGACCCGTAACCAGCGCCGCATAGATGCTAGCCTCACCACGGGAATCCATTTCCTGTGGCGGGTTAGAGCAAACCCAATGCCCAGACTCTTTGGCATAACGAACAAGATGCAGACTTTCCTGCCAATGGGCGACACGCCCAACGAGCTCACCCTCATGGCTGGAAATCAGCACACCACCATCAAACACCAGTTCATCCTGACCGCCAACCTGATTGAGATAGACCATGGGCAGACGTGTCTCGCGGGCACGGTCACAGACCAATTTTGCGCGGGTATCATCCTTCTCGTACTCATACGGGCTGCCATTTGGCACCAAGAGAATCTCCGCCCACTGCCCGGCTAAATGTGCACAAACCGTAGGTGTCCACACATCTTCACAAATGGGCACACCTAGACGAACCCCGCGCCACTCAAGTGGTGAAGGCAGCGGCCCCGCAGTGAAAACACGCTTTTCATCAAACGGGCCGTAATTGGGAAGATCATATTTATAACTGATGGCCTTGATAGCCTTATCTGCGATCAGCAAAACAGCACTCATCACCTTATCGCCATTCTGCCACGGTGTGCTCAACAGCAAATCAGGCCCATCAGCAGCAACGATCTCACCAACTGCCTTATGGATAGCCTGGATAAAGCTGGGCTTGAGCACTAGATCCTCGGGCGGATAGCCGGAGGTAACCAACTCCCCCATCAGGACAAGATCCGCCCCTCGCCGACCAGCTTCAGTGCGCGCGGCTAATATTTTTTTTGTGTTACCCGTCACATCACCAACGACTGGATTGATAACAGACAAAGCAAGATTGAAGTTATCCATAGTTAAAGGCTCCAGCTATTCTTGGCAAAGTCATGGCGCAGATAATCAAGAACCCACTCACGGCCAACCTTGGTACGCAAATTGTATGAATTTGTCCCCACTTCAGCAAACCCGAGGGTTTCGGATTTGGCAAAGAATGGCTCCATCTCGCCAGGCACATGCGAGCCGGTGCCAATACCAGCGAGCGGTGCCTTTGCCAGTGAAAAAATCTTGCATTTATCAGCCGAGAAGCCGGAGGACGCGAAGATATCAACAAAAGACGCACCCGCCTGATTCAACTGCTCACGCATATGAAAGACTGCCGCAACAGAAACGCCTTTGCCATAAAGATTCTTCTGCTCAGACGGCGAGAGCTTCATCTGCAGCATGTGCGGCGCGTTACGTTTAATCACTTCAAGTGAGCGCTGCTCATCCAAGCCTTCCAGATAACGAGCACCATGTGTGTCGAGCCGCGCAGACATACGCTGACCTGGTGCAATGGTGTTAAACCAACGTGCTACCTCAAGTGTATCTGTCACTTCTTTGCCAAAAAAATCAGGGAGAATGACCAGCGGCACTTCAGGATATTCAGCACGAAACATCTGGGCTGCTGCTAACGTTGAGCCAGCATAGTTGATCAGTGCGTGCGGCATAGTCCCTAAACCGCTTGTCTTATTGAAATAAGGCGAAGCCTCATCCGTCGATGTGCCGACATACCCTACTGCAGCAGGATTAACCGCCTGAGCTGCCGCACTTCCACGCGCAGCCGCCGCCGCAAACAAGACGTGCGTATCCACCGGATCATGCCGGGCAGACATCTCGATAATCGGCTTATCAGGGTAAGACAGCACAATCTGCTTGGCAGATTCCTGCGCGCGCTGCAAATAGCCACCCAACTTATATGCCGGAATAGCCGGCACAATACGCTGCAATATGCCGGTCTCCAGCTCAGTCACAACAGATGATGGCCCAGAGTAATAAAGAACCGGCTGCTTGGCCGCGACCATCTCACCATCTGTCACCGGTACAAAAACATGAACTGGCGTCTTGGATACGCCAGCATCCGGCTGATACGATTTCTCGCCCTGCGGCGTGTTAATAACAACAGCAGATCCCTGCGCCAAACTCATCTCAACGATATAATCAAGAGCAGCAGCTGTATTGGCCTGCGTTTCAGCGCGGCTATAAACAGCCCATAGGCCATTCTTGTCGCCATTGCGCTCGGCAATCGCGCGCGTCCGTGAAAAATACTTGTCAGTCGTGGCCCGGAGCTGGTCGACAAGCTGAGAATTGGATAAAGACATGGGATTTACGGCCAAAACCGTCATTTTGCTCTCCTTCTTATCGCCCGCTGGCGATAGACATTAGCGTTTACAAATTCGCATAATCAGCGGCGCTGATTTGCTTCTGTGAATTAAGACTAGGCCTGTTTTTGGGGGAGATCAACCCCCAAATTTACCAGAATATATAAGCTATTTACCCGTGCTACGCAGACGGTCGGCCTTGAGTTGCTCGGCAATCAAGAATGCCAGCTCAATACCTTGCGACCCATTCAGGCGCGGGTCACATGCGGTAATATAGCGCTCACCCAGCCCTGAGGCGGTAATCTGCTGCCCGCCACCAATGCACTCCGTTACATTCTGCCCAGTCAGCTCAAAATGCACACCGCCAGCGTGGGTTCCCTCGGCCTGATGCACCGCGAAGAAATCTTTCACTTCCTGCAAGATCGCGTCGAAGTCGCGGGTCTTGAAACCATTCTCGGTCTTGATGGTATTGCCATGCATCGGATCACAACACCACACTACCTTACGCCCCTCACTCTGCACACGGCGAATGAGCGATGGAAGATGTGCGGCAGCTTTACCCGCCCCCATACGGCTAATCAACGTAATGCGTCCAGCCTCATTAGCCGGGTTCAGCGCATCTAGCAGCGCCATCAACTGATCAGGGTCAGACGTTGGGCCACATTTAATACCGAGCGGATTTTTTACACCACGCAGAAACTCTACATGCGCCCCATCTGGCTGGCGGGTACGATCCCCAATCCACAGAAAATGAGCACCCACATCGTACCAATCACCCGTCGTACTATCGACACGCGTAAGCGCTTGTTCATACGGCAGCAGCAGAGCCTCGTGACTGGTATAAAAATCAGTCTCCCGAATTTCACGCACATTATCACTATGCAGCCCCATCGCATTCATGAAGCTGAGACACTGTCCAATCTGGTCAGCCAGATGCGCATATTTCTCACCAGCCGGGCTGCTTTCAATAAAGCCCAACGTCCATTGATGCACGCGATGCAGATCAGCATAGCCACCTTGAGCAAAAGCACGCAGTAAATTAAGCGTAGCTGCACTTTGATTATAGGCTTGCACCATTCGTTCCGGATCTGGAACGCGCGCCTGCGCCGTAAACTCAGGGCCATTAATAATGTCCCCCTTGTAGCTCTCAAGCGAAACACCATCAATCGTCTCGATATCCGAGCTGCGCGGCTTAGCAAATTGGCCAGCGATACGGCCGACCTTCACCACCGGCATGGCGGCACCAAAAATCAGGATAACGGCCATCTGCAACAACACACGGAAACTGTCACGAATATTCTGCGGATGAAACTCGGCAAAGCTTTCCGCACAATCACCACCTTGCAACAAAAACGCTTTACCATCAGCGACCTCAGCCAGCGCCGTTTTCAACTTGCGTGCTTCGCCAGCAAATACCAACGGGGGGTAATTACGCAGGCGTTCGACCGTGGCATCCACCCTTGCCTGATCAGGATAAACCGGCATATGTTTGGATGGCTTTGATGCCCAGCTATTAGGTGTCCACACTGATGACATAAAAAACTCCTATTTATCACTCACAGATTTATCAACCGGCGGCGCCACCCCTAAAGATTTCCAGCGCCACATAACCAGTAAAAGCGCAATAAAAAACGCCACAACATGAAATCCAACCATTACAAATGCCACATGATATAAACCTTCACTTCTCAGCAGGCGCGTAAAGCGAAATGGGTTAAATTCATACGGCAGGAATGGCAATACAAATATATAAAAGCTAACCAGGCACATAAAGAACGGGATCGAACTCTTCACTTCATTACGCAAATATACAAAGGCATGTGCAAAAGCAAAATCGCGCAGAAAGAATATTGCAATTGTCATGACGGCCATCGAAACAAAAAAAGTCTGCGGCCTTGTAAAGAAAAATGCCATAAAACATGTAGCTATAAGTCCAACCAAGCCTACACCAACTGCAAAAACCCAAGATGGCATGGCATTGAAAACAGCCTCCCATTGACGTGTATGGTACGCAATCAAAACACGGCGATAGACTTGAATATTGAGAGGCTGATAGAAAATGAGACCCAAGGCGACAGCAAAGTTACTGGCGGACATAGTCAATAACAAGCCGACCACTGGACTCGACCAATCAACCACTGGACCCGACCAATCAACCACTGGACTCGACCAATCATATGACTTCTCTATAATCCCCGGAATAAAACCAAGAAAAACTGCAGTATTAAAAACAAGGAACATTAGCACCGGACTATTTGTCGTCTTGTGGCGCATATTGCTGCGCAGGACTGAAACAGCCGCATAAAATATCCAGGCTGTATATGCAAATGTGAGCGCAAATATAAACTGACCCGGATGCCAATTTATCCATACCCATTTTATTCCCTCAGATGTTCCAGTCAATGTATGCGCCATCGAAAGAGGCCCTTCAGCGTCGACAACAGCGCTATACAAGGCGTAAAAATAGCCTGCATAAAACGTACCTGTGACAGCTGGAACGATACTAGAAGCGGACGCCCCATCACGCTGAGATCTGATATATGACGTACCTATAGACAAAGAAACGAGACTACCCACAAAAACTGAGAAGTAAAAAGCTGACCAATTAATATCTTTAGTCGCCTCAGCCCCCATAGTGAGTAATATAATGTGGCCAACTTTAAAGACCGCAAGTACATACCAGCCATATAAGGAGGCCCCTGCCCATTTACCGAGTAAAATATAGACGGGATTGAGCGGCGACATCCGCTGAAAATCCCATGTACGATCTTTAATTTCAGTCGATACAACTGTTGAGACTGGTAAAATAACCAGCAGCACTGCGGCTGCAACCATAAACAAATAAAATGGCTCTAATTCGATATGCTGATAAGACGACATTGTAAATAAGAACAAACCTAAAATTACAGTCGGTAACAATAAAGCGACCGGATTGAGTATACCCCATGCATAACGACGAAATTCCGGATTCGATAAGATCATTTTAGCGTCCCTTCGCCTGTTGGATGCTTCTCATATACTTTTGCTCAATATTTTCGGCTATTGGCGTGAAAGAACAAACCGGAACACCGGCGCCAATCATATCTGCAAGCAGGCGAGCCTGCCCCGACAGCCCAGATGGCATAGATAGAGTCAAAGACAGCTCTTTATGCTCAACTATTTGCGCGCGATCTGTCAGACATGACCAATCATTGTGAGGTTTAGCAAGACGAATGAGCACGTGCTGCTGAGCCAGCTGATACGCCCCAAGCGGCTCATGAGAAATGATAGTACCAGCAGCAATTGTTAGCATATGCGTACAATATGTCTCAAGCTCAGTGAGAATATGAGAGGATACAATAATGGTAGCCCCACCGGCACATAAGCGGCGCACAAGCGCAGACAGCTCGATGCGTGCATCTGGGTCTAAACCTGAAGCTGGTTCATCTAGCAGAATAAGATCTGGAGAATGGATTAGCGCTTGTGCAATACCAACACGCTGCCGCCAACCGCGCGACAGAACGCCAGCCCGATCATTCAGCCTATCCTCTAATCCAATTTCAGCAACAATACGGTCAACCCATTCCTTTTCCTGACGATGGTCAGCCCCACGCATAGCCGCACTATGCTGTAGACACTGGCGAACCGTAAGCTTGTTATACAGACCAAATGAGTCATGGAGATAACCAATTCGGCTATATACCGCGCGCGTATCATCATCTACGCTAAACCCGCCGACTAGAACACGGCCACTTAATGGAGTTTCCAACCCGGCCAGGCAGCGCAAAAGCGTAGTCTTGCCAGCACCATTTGGCCCAACAAGAGCGGTCACTGATTGTGCAGGAATTTTAAAAGAGACGCAGTCAAGCGCCCGTCGGCCAGGATAATCAAAAACAAGATTGTCAGCGACGACGTCAGGCACAGCAACCCCATAAACAGGCAAGAACACTGGCCTGAACTATAGAATAGTTCAGGCGCAGCGGCAATTACCTAACGGTAGTGTACACAAACGAATGCGGTTTAACGGCGCGTACCTTTGCCAGCATGCAAGGGTTTGGGCTGCGGACGGCCCTTACCCTCGGCCAGACGCTTGCGCTTCTGGAAAGACTGGCGCTTTTGCCCAAACGGACGATCACCAGCAGTCGAACCGGCCTTCTTATCCCACGGCTTGTCTGTACTGCGATCGGGCGCATCTGCAAAATCAGCAGCGCTCATGCGCGGTGCACGGGCCTTGGACTTGAGGTTGAACGAGCCAGGGCGGTCTGTGCGCTCAGACGAACGCGCACGCTCCGGACGATCAGCCAGCGGTGCACGCACATCACGATCCTGACGCGCCGGGCGATCTGAACGATCACTGCGCTGTGGACGATCCGAACGTTCAAAACGATCACTACGTTGCGGACGATCTGAACGCGGCGCACGATCGGAACGATCATATTGAGCCGCGCGCGGCGCGCGATCCGAACGATCACTACGCTCAGGATGCGCACTACGCGCCGGACGGTCTGATGACTGATCAAGCGCACGATCCCAGCGTTGATACTGGCCCGAACGCGGAGCGCGCGGCGCTTCAGCTTCGGCACGGTCACGCACATCATTGCGCTCTTCACGTACAGCGCGTTCGTTGCGGTGCGGGCGGCTTGGCTTTTCATAGCGATTACCAGACGAGTGAGCACCTGAAGGACGACGGCCCGACTGACGACGCGCAATTTCCTCTGCTTCTTCGCTGGTGGCGGCTCGGTTGGGCTTGCCAGCTTCCTGAACCTGTGGCGGCGGAATGACAAACCCACTTGATGCCGGGCGATCCGCAACCGGAATCTGCTGACGGGTCAGCTTCTCAATGTCACGCAGCCACTTTCTCTCTTCACTATTATCACATAGTGAAATGGCAATACCGTCCTTACCGGCACGGGCCGTACGGCCAATGCGGTGCACATAAGTATCCGGCTCGTTCGGCAGGTCATAATTGATGACGTGTGTCACATCATCAACGTCAATACCACGGGCCGCAATATCGGTTGCGACCAGAACACGGGCCTTGCCGCGTTCAAATTCACCCAGCGCAGCCTGACGCGCGCTTTGTGACTTGCGGCCATGCATAACGCTAACCTTGATGCGCGCCTTTTCCAGCAGGCGGGCAATCTTGTCTGCCCCATGCTTGGTGCGGCTGAACACGATAACGCGCTCAAAACCCGGCTGCGCCAACAGGTCGATCAGCACTTCACGCTTTTCACCCTGCGGCACATGAATAACAGTCTGCGCAATGCGCTCAACCGGCGTAGCCACCGGCGCAACCTCTACATGCACAGGGTCGTGCAGAATGGTCTTGGCCAGCTGCGCAACTTCCTTCGGCATGGTGGCCGAGAAGAACAGCACCTGCTTGGTGGGCGGCAAGCTCTTGGCGATACGCTTGATGGCCGGCATAAAGCCGATATCCAGCATGCGGTCCGCTTCATCGAGCACGAAATGGTTAATGTAGCTGAGATCAATCAGCTCCTGCTCCTGCAGATCTTCAAGACGGCCCGGGGTCGCGATAATAATATCAACACCACGGCGCAGATCGTTCACCTGGCGATCCTGCGACTGGCCACCGACGATCAGCATTGAGCGCAGCTTAACAGCTGTGCCAAATTGGCGAACGGTTTCAAGGATCTGGATGGCGAGTTCACGCGTCGGCGCCAGAATGAGTGCGCGCGGATTTTTACCCGCCTGCGAGGGCGTCGTCGACAAGTGCTGCAAAATCGGCAGCGTAAAAGCAGCCGTTTTACCGGTACCGGTCTGCGCCAGGCCAAGGATGTTATGACCCTCCAGCGCGGGGGCAATGGCCTGCTCTTGAATGGGGGTCGGCGTGCTGTAGCCAGCACGGGTGAGAGCTGCGAGAATTTCTTCCCGTAGATTTAGATCTTTGAAAGTCGGGGTCATGCCGATCTTATAACCGATCGGCATAACCGATTACAACCTTATTCGACCGTCACACTTTTAGCGAGATTCCGGGGCTGATCGACGTCTGTCCCCTTCAAAACCGCTACATGATAGGCCAATAACTGCACCGGAATAGTATAAAGTAACGGCGCTACATAAGGCTCGCATGACGGTAGGGCAATTTGCCACGTCGATTGAGATGCCAGCTTTTGACACCCCTCCACATCCGAAATCAGAAGCACTTTGCCGCCACGGGCAGCGACTTCCTGCACGTTACCAGCCACTTTATCAAACAGGGCATCTCGCGGGGCAACGACAATCACCGGCACGTTTTTATCAATCAACGCGATCGGGCCGTGCTTCATCTCACCAGCGGCATAACCTTCGGCATGGATATAGGAGATTTCTTTGAGCTTAAGCGCGCCTTCGAGCGCAATGGGGTACATCAGCCCTCGGCCGAGATATAAGACGTCACGCGCCTGCGCGATATCTGGCGCAATCTGACGGATCTGCTCATCAAAGCGCAAGACTGCCGCCGCTTGAGCGGGCACCTGCCGCAAGGCCTGCGTAATATCAGCCACGCGCGATTGCGAAACGATAACGTCCTTCTGGCGGGCCAGGGCCAAGGCCAGACACGCAAGGACTGATAGCTGGGTAGTAAAGGCCTTGGTCGATGCGACACCAACCTCAGGCCCGGCATGGGTATAGAAAACATAATCGCTCTCACGGGCGATAGTGCTCTCTGGTTTATTGATGATGGAGACAATATGCTGCGCCTGACGGCGGCAATAACGCAAAGCCTCCAGCGTATCCAGCGTTTCACCACTTTGCGAGATGAATAGCGCTACCCCACCCTTTGGCAAAGGCGCCTCGCGATAGCGAAACTCGGATGCAACATCGAGCTCAACCGGAATACGCGCCACCTGCTCCAGCCAATATTTGGCAACCATACCGGCATAATATGCCGTACCACAGGCCACGATGGTAATACGTGGCGCAGCAGCCAGGTCAAACGGTAAGACCGGCAAAGCAATCTGACCGGTAGAGGGATGGACCAACGTATTGAGGGTCGTGCCAATCACCTCCGGCTGCTCATAAATCTCCTTGAGCATGAAGTGGGGATAATCCCCCTTGCTGACCATATCTTTGGTCACGTTGGAGAGTTTAATTGGCCGTTGCACGATCGCGTCATGTTCATCGTGTACAATTACACCTTCACGGCTCAGCTCAACCCAATCACCATCTTCAAGATAGCTGAGTTTATTGGTAAGTGGCGCCAATGCATAAGCGTCTGACGCCAGATACATCTCTCCATCGCCATATCCAACCGCCAGCGGCGTGCCGCGCCGTGCCCCGTAGATCTTGTGCTCATCAGCCGTAAAAATAGCTGCGATTGAAAAGGCCCCTTTCAGACGCTTAAGTGCGGCACTGGTAGCCTCTACAGGGTTAAGGCCCTGACGAGCATAATGGGTGAGCAGATGGGCAATAACTTCTGTATCGGTTTCGCTGACAAAGCGGCACTGGCTTTCTTCCAACTCCGCCTTCAGCTCCTGATAGTTTTCGATAATACCGTTATGCACAACCGCCACATGCTCAGTCGCATGCGGATGCGCGTTCTGCTCATTAGGCGCACCGTGAGTGGCCCAGCGCGTATGCGCGATACCGATCAGACCGGGCAGCGGCTCCTGCTCTACCTTTTTGACAAGGTTGATGAGCTTACCCTCAGCCCGGCGGCGCTCAATATGACCATCACTCAGCGTAGCAACGCCTGCGCTATCATAACCCCGATATTCAAGGCGCTTCAGCCCTTCCAGCAAACCCTGCGCTACATCCGACTTTCCGACGATACCGACAATGCCGCACATATTTGCCTCCGCTTGTTGTTACTGACGTTGCTTACGCCGGGTTGCCATACCATGCTCCGGCGCAACCTTCTGCGGGCTACGCTCCAGCGCCAAAGCATCTGCCGGCACATCTGACGTGATGACACTGCCCGCCCCTACCAACGCCTGCGCACCGATCTTTACAGGAGCAACCAACGCCGTGTTGGAGCCAATAAAGGCACCAGCACCAATATCGGTGCGACTCTTGGTAAAGCCATCGTAATTGCAAGTAATGGTGCCAGCGCCAATATTGGCATGCGCGCCAACACTGGCATCACCGATATATGAGAGATGGTTGATTTTTGCGCCTTGTGCCACCTGCGTCTGTTTGATTTCCACGAAGTTGCCGATGTGAACACCAGCGCCAATCTCGCTCCCCGGACGCAGCCGTGCAAACGGGCCGATAATCGCACCAGTGTCAATCGTCACACCTTCAAGATGCGAGAAGGAGCGGATATGCACATCATCCGCCACGCGGACCTCCGGCCCAAAGAATACATTGGGGCCAATCACCACATCCTGACCAAACTGCGTATCCCAGCTGAGATATATGCTATCCGGGTCAATCATTGTCACGCCAGCGGCCATCGCGGCGGCGCGCAGCCGTTTTTGCATAACAAACTCAACGGCGGCCTGCTCAGCGCGGGAGTTAACTCCCATCACTTCTTCAAACGGAATTTCAACAAATGCGCAGGCATGGCCCGCGTGACGCGCAATACTGATAACATCAGTCAGATAATACTCACCTTTAGCATTATTATTGTTCAGGCCAGCCAGCAATTTTGAGAGCAGCTGCCCATCAAACAGCATGATGCCGCCGTTACACAAATCAATCGCACGCTGCGCTTCAGTGGCCTCACGCTCTTCAACAATTCCGAACAATGTGCCGCCTTCAACCAGCAACCGGCCATAGCCAGTTGGGCTGGGCGGGCGCATACCGCTAACCACAACAGCAGGATTGTCCCCCGCCTTGCGGCGCTCAATCAGCTTACGCAAGGTATCGGCTGTCACCAGCGGCGTATCGCCAAACAGCACCAGAACATCACCGCTGAGCTGCCCCAGAGCCTCGACCGCGCATTGAACGGCATGGCCCGTCCCCTTAGCCTCGGCCTGAATGGCGGTTTGCGCATGAGCAGCAACATAATCACTCATCATGGCCATATCCGGGCCAACCAGCACCAGCAATTTGTCAGGCTTAAGCGCCTGCGCTGCGGCTAGAGAATGCGCAATCATCGGGCGGCCAGCAATGGTGTGCATTGGCTTGGGAAGCGCCGATTTCATACGGGTGCCTTTACCGGCAGCCAGAATAATACAGGTCAAAGTCATAATGATGGCAAGATGAGGTGAATCCCCCCTATTGCCTAGTCATATGATGTTTCAGATTGTAACTGGGCAGCAGCCTATAATTTGATCACGCCGCCACTGCCCGGGTCCCGTGTGCCAAATGGGCGCCAGCTAAAAGCGCCTCACGCAGCAAGTCAACATCCTGCGCCGTATGCATGGGCAGCGGCGTTATACGCACACGCTCGGTTCCGCGCGGAACAGTAGGATAGTTGATGGGCTGTACATAAATGCGGTGTTCGTTAATCAGGAAGTCGGTAATCGCGCGACAACAAACCGGATCCCCCACCATCAATGGCACAATGTGACTATTGTTCTTGATGATGGGCATACCCGCGCTGGTGAGCATGCTCTTAACCTGCGCTACGCGCTCACGCTGCTGCATACGCTCGGTATCGCAGCTGCGGATATGCCGAATACTGGCTGCGGCCCCCGCGCACAAGACCGGCGGCAAAGAGGTGGTGAAGATAAAACCAGCTGCGCTGGAGCGGATAGCATCAACAAGCGGAGCCGAAGCAGCAATATAGCCACCCATCACACCAATAGCTTTACCCAGCGTGCCTTCAATAATGGTGATGCGCGCAGACAGGCCGAGCTCTTCAGCCACACCAGCCCCATGCGGACCATACATGCCAACGGCATGAACCTCATCCAGATAGGTCATGGCGCCATATTGCTCGGCCAGCTCAACGATCTCGCGCATCGGCGCAATGTCACCCGCCATGGAATAGACGGATTCAAAAGCAATTAACTTTGGGCGATTAGTCGGCGCATCGGCTAATAGCTGCGCTAGATGCTCAACATCGTTATGGCGGAAAATCCGCTTCTCGCAGCCGGACTGACGAATGCCTTCAATCATCGAATTGTGATTATCTGCATCCGAGAAAATGATGAGATCGGGAATGATCTGCCCCAGCGTGCTAAGCGTGGCCTGATTGGAAATATAGCCCGAGGTAAACAGCAGCGCCGCCTCTTTGCCATGCCAACTGGCCAGCTCTTGCTCAAGCTCGACATGCGCATGAGTCGTGCCGGAAATGTTACGGGTACCGCCAGAGGCCGCACCATAACGGTCAATCGCCTCATGCATCGCGGTGATGACTTTAGAGTGCTGACCCATGCCCAGATAATCGTTACTGCACCAGACCGTCACTTCAACCGGATCAGCGTCCGGCGACATGCGCCAAAGCGCTTTTGGAAAACGGCCACACTGGCGCTCAAGATTGGCAAAAGTGCGGTAGCGCCCTTCCGATTTCAGGGCCTGCAGATGACGCTCGAAAATAGGGTCAAAAGTCATAATGCGCGAGACTATCACGACTTTTCAGCCCCCACCAGCATTATGGCACTGCAACCTGTTCGACTGCCTGGATATGAGCGATGAGCGTCCCCAATTCCACCGAGCTTTGGATACGCACAGGCAATTCTGGTAGATCTGGCGCGGGTTTAGCAAGCCAGATAATAAGGGGATTTTTTTTGTCCGAATTGTCCTTCGCACTCCAGAAACCGGGCGATTTGCTACCCGCTGGCGGGAAGCCGGCCACCGGTTCGAACGTCACCTCACAGCGCGTCGCACTCCCAGCAAACATGCTGTAACGGTTGCTACGCAACTCCTCGGCGCCCTTATTGTTCAGCACAAGGTTGTAAACACGGCGACCATCATAGGCTGGAATTTTACCCTGACACCCCTGCTCAGCCCCGTGTGTAATGACCGAGATCACCGCACTCAGCGGATCAATTGCGCCACGCCGCTGTTCTGGCGTTGCCTCAATACGGCCATCACGCTTGTGCGCTGGCGTTGCCACCACATCCACATGACCATCTGGCTTGAACGTAAATTCCTGCGTGCGCGCCTTCTCACGCCAGACGTCATCATAGCGGGCACCTTCCGGCTGCAAGCGGCCATCGGCAGCAATAGTGCCATATGATTTGATGACATTGCGCCAAGGCACCAGCGTCGCCCACATGCCGCGCGTGCTGGCTGTTGCAAATACATTATAGCTTGCTGATTGCAGATTATAATTCACATTCACATCAACAACGCTGAGACCACCAGCATATAAACGATAGGTGGCATTGATCTGCGGTTTCTGGACCGGCGCCACCACTGCAGGAGCTGGCGCATGAGAGCGGCGCGCATGCTGGCCCGCATCAGCCGATGTCGCCAGCGTAACAGCCCCACATATAAGACCTAACGAAAGAAGCAGTTTATATTTTGTCATCACACAACTCATTTCCGAATGAATATCCTAGGATTATATAGGCCTAACAAACTGAATACACTGCGACAGCGCGCAGCAGCTATTTGTTTTGAGCCGCCTGCTGCCGTGACCTCCAGCTCCATGGCGGCTCAACCCGGATACCGCCCCATAGCCCGCGCTTTTCAGACTGGGCGATACCCTCCAGTTCAACATATTGCGGGCTTAAATCAATGTAGGCGAGCGCCCAGCCCGATTTCACCATCAACGCCGCCAGATCCAGTCCGTTAACACCGCAGGTGCCTACCTTTTGCCCATTGCTATCCTGCCCCCGGATATAACAAGTCACCTGCTTTGAGCCGATATATGAACTCAGCATGTTCTTAGAGGGCGTAAAGCAATCATACTGCTTGTTAAATCGGGTGGTGCAGGTTTGCTTAACCTCTGGCGCATCAATGCCCCACAAACGGACAACCTGACCGTTAACAGAAAGAACATCTCCTTCCACGGCTGAGCCCGAACCCACCACAGTTGGCAGCGGCACATCCTGAGCGGCATGGCCAACATGTGGCAATACCGAAAACAGGAGACATAAGAAGATAATGGCAGCGAATCGCATTTTTTGACTGTAGCGCAATCCGCCTCTTCGCGGCAGAGGTAAGATGCGCTAGTTTGCGCGCATGGAACTGACCACGGACGAACTTATCCGCCTGACTTCCGCCGCATATGAAATTGCGTGCGAGGCGGGTATCATCATCCTCAAGAAGCGCAATGAATCCCTGCGCATCTCAGCCAAGAAAGATGGCTCTCCCGCCACTGCGGGCGATACAGCCTCAGAGGCGCATATTGTTGCCGCTCTTAAAAAACTGACCCCAGACATTCCAATCATTGCCGAGGAAGATGCCGCCAAAGGCACTGAATTAGCCACCGGCAGCCGCCCGTTCTGGCTGATCGACCCGCTGGACGGCACCAAGGACTATATCGCAGGTGACAGCGAGTTTTGCATCAACATCGCACTCGTCGTTGGCGATGCGCCAATCCTTGGTGTTATCCATGCCCCAGCTTATGAAGAAAGCTTTATGGGTATCGTCGGGCACGGTGCCACCCGCGTGCGCAACGAACGCGCCGAAGAAATCTCCGCCCGCTTTCCGCCAGCCGCCGGCCTGACTGTTTTGTCCTCCCGCCGTCATGGCAATGAGCCTGAGTTAGAGAAATATCTCGCTGGCGTTAAAATCTCACATCACAAACGCCTATCCAGTGCCCTGAAACTTGGCCTTTTGGCTGCTGGTGAGGGAGATATTTATCCGCGCTTTGGTCGTGTCATGGGCTGGGACGTAGCTGCCGGGCATGCAATTCTGATTGCTGCGGGCGGCCGTATTTCCACCGCCAACGGACAGCCGCTCAACTACCGCCACCCTGAATTTGAAATCCCCAATTTTGTGGCGCGTGGGCGCCTCAATGGCTGAACTATTTCTCCAGCGTCTTTAATAAGATAGCCCCTGTTCCCACCACAGACTCTCTGATAATAAAATCAGCGACTTGATTCTGTGGAGGTTTTGATGCGGGTTACTTCTGGTCTGACACATTCAGCGTTCTCTATCGCGTTGCTGCTTGGTAGTGCCGCTCCGGTATATGCACAATATGTTCAGCCCCTGCCCGCCGCCCTGCAGCAAACTTTGTATACAGCTGCGCAGCAAGGCCCCAATCAGCTGCTCACCGCCATCTATAATTCGGTACAGCAATACCCACAGCTAGCACAGGCGATCGTCAATAATGCCGCGCGTATCCAGCCCGGCATGGGCCAGTCTATGGCCGATATGGCTAACCGCGCACTCAAAGAGGCTGCACGCGCGCCCCAGCCCACCATCAGCCGCACGCCGACATCATCCACCACAACCTTCAGCACAGCAAGTGCTGGCGGCAGTGGCTTAAGCACTGGCGTATGGGTTAGCCTAGGTCTTGCTGGTGCAGTCGGCGGCACCTTGGCCGCCGTTGCTGGCGGTGGCGGCGGTGGCACGGCTCACCCGGTTCCGGCCTATGATGAGTTTGGTGCCAATTGGGGCTCTGGTTATGTTTATGCCGACCAAGCGCAAAACAGAGGCGGCACGGGAAGCGGCGTGCTTGTTGCTGTTGCAGATACCGGTTTTACGACCAGCCATCCTGACCTGAGCACCAAGTATGTCGGCGGTCGCAACTATTCTAATACATCCGCCATGGACTATGACATTAACGACCTCACTGATGGTGTCGGTCATGGCACCTTCGTTGCAGGCATTATTGCAGCCGCAAAGAATGGAGCTGGTACCCAAGGTATGGCGTATGACGCTACCATCCTGCCGATCAAGATTTTTGACAATAGCGGTACATCAGCAACCCCGGCCGAAACACGGCTGGGCGTTCTCTACGCTATTGCGCAAGGTGCGGATATTTATAATGGCAGCTACGGCTATACCAGCACCTCGACTAATATCGCATCCATTCAGACAGAGCTGGACGCGTATGCCACTGCAGCTGCTGGCGGCATGATTATGGTCTTTTCGGCAGGTAACGACGGCCTTTCTGACCCTTACCTGCCCGCACTAACCCCCTTCGTGAAACCCGCTAATGACGGCGCCGGCCTTTATACCGGCAACTCCGGCGCACGAGACTATTCAGCCTATGCAGACCGTTGGCTGGCCGTAGTGGCAATTGATGAAGATGGCCGCATTGCCAGCTACAGCAACCGCTGCGGTGTTGCGGCTGCTTGGTGTATTGCCGCCCCCGGCACAAATGTCTATTCCACAACGACAGGTGGATATGGCACCAATAGCGGCACGTCCTTTGCTGCGCCGCATGTATCTGGTGCCGCCGCCATGCTGATGGACCTCTACCCCTCACTCACACCCGCACAGGTTGTTGCCCGCCTGTTGGCCACAACCACCAAAACGGGCGACTATGCGGATACCACCACCTATGGTCACGGCCTGCTGAATATGAGCAGTGCGACAGCCTTTGTCGCTACAGCACTGATGCCCACCAGCAACACATTAGCAGGCCCGCTCTATACACTCGACAACAGCCAGTTCCAGCTGGCCAGCCCGTTTGGCGACGGTCTGCAAAAATCACTGAGCGCTGTCACCTTCAAGCCGGTTGATAGCTTTGATGGCGCGGCCATCAGCACGTCTGGCAGCAAGCTGGTGGCCAGCCTGCCGCAAACCAATCTGATGGCTGATGGTATCCGCCGTTTTGGCCACAGCATGAAGACCGTGAAGCTCGACAATTTTGGTGATACGGTTGTCAACTGGCAGCAGGTGCCGGGGAACGAGAAGCACGATGCGCAGGTTGAAGCGCGCGTCAAAACATCTTTTACCAGCAGCACCGATGTCACCATTGGTTATATGGATGATCCGGCACTGGGCTTTGGCCTGATGGCTGACGGTACCGTTGATCAGGCCGAGAGCCGCGCACAAGGCGCGTTCCTCAGCCCCTATATGAGCTTTGCACAGGACGGTGTGAATACCGTTGCCAGCACAAAGCTTGGCAACCTCACCTTCCGCGCGGGCTCTTTCACCGGTCACGCAGAAGATGACAAGAACGCCGATGCGTTTGGCGCAACCACTGAACTGTCCTATTCACCCTATGAGGGCAGCCAGATCAGCCTGCAGGCTGGCTTTGTGAAGGAAGGCAGCACATTCCTCGGCAGCCGTAGCCAAGGTGCCTTTGCACTTGGCCAGACTGACACCACCTTTGTTGGCGTGTCAGCACGCCTGCCGGTCGCACAGAATACAGAACTGGTTGGCAGCTACTTTGTTGGCACCAGCGCAGCGCAGGCGGCGCAAGGCTCCCTCCTCGGCAGCTTTAGCGGTATTCAGTCTGATGCGTTCACGCTGGGTGTTATTCAGCACAATATGCTGGTCAAGCAGGACAAGCTGGGCCTGCTGTTCAACCAGCCGCTGCGCGTGAGCACTGGCCGCGTAAATATGAGCCTACCTAATGGTGTGGATGCTGCGCACAATGTTGCCTACACCAACATCAGCGCTGATGCGGCCCCAACTGGCCGCGAGCTGGATGTGGAAGCGTTTTACCGCGCCCCGCTCGATGAGCAGACGGACCTGAACGCCTCACTGATGTACCGCACTCAGCCCGGCCATGTAGCCACCGCTGATGACGAAGTGCAGGCCCTGCTCCGCTGGCAGCGCCGCTACTAAGCAGAAATTGCAGGCAACAAAAAACCCCCGGCTATAAGACCGGGGGTTTTTATATAACCATCGTATCACATGCCGGGGCGAGCTGTGCCAACGCCGGGCTTAAATTCTGGCGTAAACGCAGGGCGTGGTTCAAGCGGCAAACGACCTTGCGTAGGATTACTGATGCCAAACTCTTTCAGGTCTGGCTTGTCCGTCAGGTCTTTAATTTTGCCGGCCTTATCAATTTCCGCGAGAACCAGCATCTGATAAGGCTGCCCCTTCCCTTCGCTCATACGCATAGCCATCAGCGTGCTACCATCAGGACGCACACTCGCTGCATATTCATAGCGGGCACCGCTTGCCTGATCGGTAATACCTTCACCATAGACCTGCGCCTTATTAGTCTCTCGCATGGCTTTCAACGCACGGCCAAAACGCGTACCATAGTCTGCGTTGACAAAATCATTCTGCATATCGGTTGCGGTAGCACCAATATATCTCTGTTCCAGATAGCGCTGGGCGTTCTCCATAGCCGTCACCATATGCTGGCCACGCACACTACCTTCCTGAATAATTTGTGGCGTAATACCAGCTTCTTTATCTTTGGCAGATAAACCTGAGAATTGATTAGTCGGACCCGCCATCGCATTGCCTCCCTGCAGAACAAACGGCGCAGCAGATGCCAGCGCGCCAACAGCCAGAGCGGAAGCGATTTTCGATTTGAATGTCATTTGAACCTCACAGGCCGCACAAATACCATACTGCCCGCGCAAAGTTCAAACACTTCCGCTACGGATAGCCTAAGCTATAGCGCCTTAAAGATACCTTGAGACAAGGCTAACCCGTTGATAAATCAGGCTGCAGCGCCAGAATCGTCCTCACCCTTAATGCGGTGCGCGAGAGCTGCGGCCAGGAATTTATCAATCGAACCATCAAGAACGCCGCCGGTATCGCTGGTTTCGATATCGGTACGCAGATCCTTGACCAGCTGATAGGGCTGCAGAACATAAGAGCGGATCTGATGCCCCCAGCCGATATCCGTTTTGGCCGATTCAATCGCGTTAGCCTTTTCTTCACGCTTGCGCACTTCCAGCTCATACAACTTGGCCTTGAGCATCTTCATGGCTTTGTCGCGGTTGGCGTGTTGGCTGCGTTCCTGCTGACAGGCCACAATTGTATTGGTCGGCATGTGCGTAATGCGCACAGCAGATTCAGTCTTGTTAACGTGCTGACCACCAGCACCGGATGCACGATAGGTATCGATCTTCAGATCTTTATCAAGAATCTCGATTTCAATTTCGTCATCAATTACCGGGCTCACACTAACAGCCGAAAAGCTGGTATGGCGGCGGGCATTGCTGTCATACGGGGAAATACGCACCAGACGATGCACACCAGCTTCCGTCTTAAGCCAGCCATATGCGTTAGGCCCGCTGATCTGCACAACGGCCGATTTAATGCCAGCCTCTTCACCCGGGCTTTCATCCAGCCAGTCGGTCTTGTAACCCTTCTTTTCAGCCCAACGCAGATACATGCGCAGCAGCATTTGCGCCCAGTCCTGCGCCTCGGTGCCACCGGCACCGGCATTCACTTCAAGATAGCAGTCGTTAGCATCCACTTCGCCGCTCAGCAGGCTTTCCAGCTCACGCTGGCCCGCCTCTTCTTTGAGAGCGAAAACAGTAGACTCTGCCTCAGCAATCATGCTGGCGTCATTCTCAGCCTCAGCCAATTCAAGCAGGCCTAACCCGTCATTCAGACCGTTTTCCAAGGCCAGATAGCCATTAACCGACTTATCCAGCTGCGTGCGTTCACGCATGAGCTTTTGCGCCTTGCGGCTGTCGTTCCACAGGTTGGGATCTTCGGAAAGCGCGTTTAATTCTTCCAGACGGCGAACAGCATTATCCCAGTCAAAGATGCCTCCGTAGCAGCGTGAGCGACTTACGGATATCGGCAACGGCATGTTCAACTTCGGCGCGCATAATTCTTAACTCCTCAAATATGAGCGGAACATATTGATTTTCGCAAGGTTTGGCAACAGAGCAACGTAACGTCAGCCGATTAACCAATTAATAAATCAGGAAATAATATGCTTTCTCTTTAAGTCCATCACCCTCTTATGTCATAAATGATTCACACACGATTAACCCTGAACATGCTACGCCATAGGTAACAGGAGGTGTGATATGCAGACCATTACCCGTAACGCAATCGGCCCAGCAGAAGCCATGCTCGTTCTGGACAACGCCCAGCGCCAGATGGTTTCGTTCTCGACCAATCCTGAGCCAGCCAAGGTGGTGCATTTCAAGCCACGCGCCGGCAAGCTCACGCCCCCCTGATTTTTCACCAGTTTCAATAGAAAAGGCTGGCCTTTGCGCCAGCCTTTTTTTGCATTCAAGCTCCAGTAATTAATAGATTCCGCCAAGCCCGGGATCATCTGCATTAGTTGCGGGTTGCGCGGATTCTACGGCCCGCTGGGACGGTAGATAATCCGGAATACCGGCAGGCGCATCCCCCGGCGCAGCTGAACTGGCAGCTTGAGGCTGGGTGACCGGCTGTGCATTAGCGTCCGGCATGCGAATAACCGAGGGCAGATTCTCTAGCGATGCATCAAGGGCGGGGTCAAGCATCTGGCCACTATCGCCATCCTGCGGCTCGGTACCCGGTTTGAACGCTTCCCAGATCGCCTTGGGATCATCAGCCTCAGCCAGATGGCCGGTTGACGGATTGACGCGGACAAAGCGCAGCCCCGGCGGCACGCGGAACGGTATGGGCGGTGTGCCTTCTAGCGCACCAGCCATAAATTCCTTGAATACCGGCGCTGCGTTCATGCCACCTGTTTCGCTATGGCCGCCCATATTCTGTGGCTGATCAAACCCGATATACAAGCCCACCACCATGTCGGATGAGAACCCGACAAACCAGTTATCCTTATAATCATTAGTGGTACCGGTCTTGCCAGCGAGCGGCCATGGCAAACCCTTAACCCGGCTACCCGTACCGCGCTCAATCACACCTTCTAGAATATGCACCATCTGATAGGCGCTGCGCGGATCAACTACAATCGGGCGGTTATCCGGCAGCGGCGGCGCAACTGCCCCAGCCTGCCACAACACATTATTACAGCCATTGCAGGCGCGATCATCATGCCGGTAGATAATGCGGCCGCTCTTGTCCTGCACACTGTCGAGCAGTGTTGGCGTTACTTTACGCCCACCATTGACGATGCTGGCATAGCCGGTCACTTCACGCATCACCGTCGTTTCACCCGCCCCAAGCACCATGGAATAGTTGCGCTGCATCCGGTCAAGCACACCCAAGGTTTCAACGGTCTGCGCAATCTTGTCGATGCCCACAGCTTGCGCCAAACGAACCGTCATCACGTTACGTGATTTTTCAACACCGACACGCATGGTGGTGGGGCCCAGATAGCTGTCTTCAAAATTGCCCGGTCGCCATTCCGGCAGCCCCGGCCCTTGCGGCAGACTGATTGGCGCATCAAGAATAAGAGTGGATGGCGTAAAGCCATTCTCAAGGCCGGTGAGATAGACAAATGGTTTGAAGGAAGAACCGGGCTGGCGCATAGCCTGCGTCGCGCGGTTAAACACACTCATGCGCGGAGAATAGCCGCCCACCATGGCCAGCACACGGCCGGTATTGGCATCCATCGCTACCAGCGCTCCCTGCACCGCCGGCACCTGACGCAAGCCGTAGGATTTTTCACCCCCGATTTTTTCTACCAGCACAACATCGCCAACCGCGAGGACATCAGACGGCTTTTTAACCTCCGGGCCCAACCGCTGCCCCGGTAACCAGCTACGTGCCCATTTTAGCTCATCAAAGCTAATGATGCCGCGCCCGCCATCCTTCAAGGCAATCTCTGCTACCTGAGTGCCAACGGCGGTCACCACCGAGAGCTGCCACATTTCGCCGCCCGGCGGGATCGGTTGGGTTTTTAAACGCGCCAGAAAGTCATCACCCCGATTATAATGCGTGACGGGGCCACGCCAGCCATGGCGGCGATCATAACGGGTCAGCCCTCCACGCAGGGCTGTTGTGGCAATATCCTGCAAGCGCGGATCAACACTCGCGCGCACGAGCAATCCACCGTTCAGAACACGATCTTCACCATAGCGCTGCACCAATTCACGCCGCACTTCTTCGGTGAAGTAATCGCCGCCACGATAGAACTCATCAATCGAGCGTGGCCGCATCTGCAGCGGCTCAGCCATGGCAATATCATATTCTGGCTTGGTTATTTTCCCGTCTTCCAGCATACGGCCTAGCACATAATTGCGGCGCGTAATGGCTTCATCATGATTGCGCTCGGGATGGTAATTGTTTGGCGCCTTGGGCAACACAGCCAGATAGGCAGCTTCAGCAAGCGTGAGCTCATCCAGCGTTTTATTGAAATAGGCCAGCGAGGCAGCCGCCACCCCATAGGCCCGCTGACCCAAGAAAATCTCGTTCAGATACAGCTCAAGGATCTCATCCTTGGTGTAGGCATGCTCAATACGGAACGAGACCAGCGCCTCACGGATCTTGCGGCGATAGGAGCTTTCATTACCCACCAGAAAGTTTTTAGCGACCTGCTGAGTGATGGTTGACGCGCCTTGCATACGCGCGCCGCTACCCACTTTCTGCAGGTTGGTCACAACCGCGCGGGCCAGACCGGTGATATCGATCCCTGAATGCTCATAGAAATTCTTGTCTTCAGCTGAGACAAACGCATCGATCACCCGCTGTGGAATGCGGTCGATGGGAACAAAGATACGGCGCTCGCTGGCAAACTCGGCCATCAAACGGCCATCACCAGCATGCACACGGCTTACAACCGGCGGATCATAATTCTGCAACTGCGTGACATCCGGCAGCCCCTGACTGAAACCCACAATGACGAGCATGACAAAAACGGCGCCCGCAATGCCCAGGGCCATGGCGACAGACATCATCCATGCTAATAAACGCACAATCCGCTCCTCACGCTGATGGAGCGCACTATAAGCGGGTTATTGCGAAACGGCTAGAGGCTGACACTGCGGCGGATGTTTTTCAAAGAAAGCATCAGTCGCCTTGAGAATAGCCCCGACCAGCTGATCCTGATGGTCGGCCTGCGCCAACAGCCGGGCCTCATTACGGTTGGAGAGATACCCCATTTCAATGAGGACTGAAGGAATATCCGGCGCCTTAAGAACTGCAAATCCGGCTGCGCGCTGCGGATTATCGCCCAGACGAATGGCAAAATCGCGCATGGAACGCACCAGCATGGCTGAATAATCACGGCCGTAATTAAGTGTCGCGCGGTGGCTCATATCAATCAGGATATTAGCCAACAGGTCATTATCGCCCACCTGTTCCAAACCGGCTAATGCGTCGGCCCTGTTTTCGCTCTCGGCCAGCGCCTCAGCCTCAGCGTCCGAGGCCCGGTCGGACAGCGTATAAACCGTCGCGCCCCGAATGGAATCATCAGAACGCGACAGGCTGTCGGCATGTAAAGAGATGAAAAGATCGGCATTGGCCGCTCGGGCAATTCGTACCCGTTCCTTAAGCGGAATAAAAACGTCACGGCTACGGGTTAGTTTGACCCGGTAACGCCCACTATCCTTAAGTGACGCGGCCAGACGGCGGGCCACAGATAATGTCAGATCTTTCTCGCGCATGTTGGTGACTGCCAGAGCTCCGGGATCAACCCCGCCGTGGCCAGCGTCAATCACAACCAAAGGGCGCATCTCCATTAATCGGCGCCGATCAGGCAAGGCAGGCGGTAACATAATGCCCGCCTTAATGACCCGGGCTTGTGGCGGAGCTGCTGAAACATTACGCTCAACTGGCGGCGCTGCCATTTCCTGCCGACTATCAGCATCTGCGTTTTGATCGTCTGAGCTGGGCGGTACAATATTAGCTGCCGTAGCGTCAAAATCACGTTGGGATTTACGCGCCCCCCAACTCTTACTTAACAAGCTATCGAGCTCCTGCGCAGTCGCACCCGACAGGTCCACAACCAGCCGACGCCCGTTACCATCAACAGTCCGGATTAACTGAACAGACGCGACCTTAGAGGGCTGACTTAGATCAAGCACAATACGGGTGCCATCCGCAAATTGGCCATGCCGCCAGCCCTTGACCAACCCACGCCCTTGCGGCGAGAGCTCGCGCGACCAGTCCAGTCCCGGCAAATCGATGACCGCGCGTGGCGGATTATTGAGCAGAAACAGGTTATAGTCTGCCGCCTGCTCCATCTCCAGAACGAAGCGTGTACCGCCTCCCTCCTGCAAGCCAATACGCACATCTTTGACAGCAATACCGGCAAAAGCTGGCATCGCCGCACACAGGAAGATGAAAAATATCAATGCGCGCAACATGTTGGAACCATAACATGAGACTCGGAATCAGGATAGAGTCGATAAAACTATCCCTTGTATCCGCCGCATTAACCGTCTATGGTGCCGGTCGCGATACGTTCTTGCGCACATTTCTGCGGAGAACGCCACGAAACACGAAGGCAAGCGGTGCTCAGATTGTACCGCTGGCAGTGTGGATAAAAGTCTGGTTCTGGCTGCCATGTTTGGCGCTGCTTTTTTACCGGATTTCCTGCCCACTTCCTGCCTTCTCTAGAGGCGCGACAGACGCGCCCTCCGCCGATCGCACGGATGGGACGACGCTGGCGCGGTGAAAGGTTTGGGCCAAATGGCCAAGCGTATGCTTATTGACGCCACACAGGGTGAAGAAACCCGTGTGGCCGTAATTGATGGTAATCGTCTCGATGAACTCGATTTTGAGATTGCCTCCCGTAAACAGCTGAAAGGCAACATTTATTTAGCCAAGGTGACGCGCGTTGAGCCGTCATTGCAGGCTGCCTTTGTTGAGTATGGCGGCAATCGTCAGGGTTTCTTGGCCTTTGCTGAAATCCATCCTGATTACTACAAGATCCCGGTTGCCGACCGCGAAAAGCTGCTTGCCCTTGAGCGGGAAGAAGCCGAGCGCGAAGCCGCCGAAGAAGAAGCCGCCCTCGCCGCCGAGGCTATGGGTGTCGATGATGACTTTGATGACGCCGACGATGCAGATGGTGCCACCCCGGTTGCCAATCTGGGCGAGCCCGCCGTTATTGCGACCGAAGCTGGCAGCACCCCTACCGATATTATCCCGGCGTCTGATGTGCAGCCCGTCCTGCTTGCGACCGAAGTTGCCAGCATCAGCAGCGAACCGCTGCCGGAAAATGTCGCGGTCAGCATTGATGTTACCGCTACGGAAATCCTGACGACGGATGCTGAAGCCGGGAGCGATCTGCCACTGGCCACGCCGGCAAATGGCGAAGAGGAAATCGTCCCGCCGCCGCCCGCCCACGCCGAAGAAGGCGATGAGGATGCCGACCGCCGTCGCAGCGCCCGCCGCCGCGCCAACATTCTGCGCCAGTACAAGATTCAGGAAGTGATCAAGAAAAACCAGATCATGCTGATTCAGGTGGTTAAGGAAGAGCGTGGCAACAAGGGTGCCGCCCTCACCACTTACCTGTCGCTGGCTGGCCGTTATTGCGTACTGATGCCCAACACCAACCGTGGTGGTGGCGTGTCACGCAAGATCAATAGCCTGGACGAACGCCGTCGCATGAAGCAGCTGCTGGCCGAGCTCGATCTGCCGGAAGGCATGTCGATCATCCTGCGCACAGCCGGGCTTGAGCGCAGCAAGGCTGATATCAAGCGCGATTTGGAATATCTGCTGCGTCTGTGGGACAGCATCCGTGAAAAGACGCTGACCTCTACCGCCCCCTCCCTCATCCATGAGGAAGCCAACCTGATCCGCCGCGCCATTCGCGATCTGTATAGCCGCGAAGTGGTTGAAGTGCAGGTTGAAGGCGATACCGGCTACCGCACTGCCAAGGATTTCATGCGCATGATGGTACCCTCGGCCGCCCGCCGTGTGCACCACTACCGCGACCCGGCCGTGCCGCTGTTTGTACGTCACCGCGTTGAAAGCCAGATTGAGGCGCTCTATAGCACCACAGTCGGCCTTAAATCCGGTGGCTATATCGTCATCAACCAGACTGAAGCACTGGTCGCGATTGACGTGAACTCCGGCCGTTCGACCCGCGAACGCAATATTGAAGAAACCGCCCTGCGCACCAATCTGGAAGCGGCTGAAGAAGTCGCCCGCCAGGTTCGCCTGCGCGATCTGGCCGGCCTCATCGTTATCGATTTCATCGATATGGAAGAGCAGCGCCACAATGGTCAGGTTGAACGCAAACTGCGCGAAGCCATGAAGAATGACCGCGCGCGTGTGCAACTCGGTCGTATCTCCATGTTCGGTCTGATGGAGCTGTCGCGTCAGCGTCTGCGCCCGTCCCTGATCGAAACCAATTTCAGCGTCTGCCAATCGTGCGGTGGCATTGGGCATGTCCGCAGCATTGAAAGTGCTGCCCTGCATGTTCTGCGTTCGATTGAAGAAGAAGGTCTGCAGCAGAAGGCCAGCGAGCTGGCTGTATCGGTAGCGGAACCGGTTGCACTGTATCTGCTCAACCACAAGCGCTCAGCCCTGTCGGATATTGAACGCCGCTATGGCATCAAGGTGTTTATCCACTCCAATGCGGATATCGCCAAAAACGCCGAACACAAGATTGAACGCCAGAAGGCACGCGTACCGGGTGAATTCAAGTTCCCCGAGCCGCCGCCCCCGGTAATCGAAGAAGAAGACAATTTCGCTACCGAGACCGACGAAGACACACCGGCTGAAGACAGCATCCTTGGCAACGCCAATGGTGATGGCGATGAGGCCGCTGATGGCGAAGGTAGTGGTGAAGATGGCGATGACCGTCGTGGTCGCCGCCGCCGTCGCCGTGGTGGCCGTGGCCGTTATCGTGACCGCGCACCGGGCAGTGCCGATGTCTCCATGCCGGGCGCCCCGCAGCCGGATGTACCGATGGGCCCGATGGGCGAAGGTGATGACCTGCAGCCCGCCAACCTGCCCGCGCCGGATGGCGAAGGTGGTTATATCCCCATGACTGCACATGGCGATGCACCGGCTGGCGAAGGTCAGCCAGGTGAAGCTGGGGATGACCAGCAGCGCCGCCGCCGCCGTGGCCGCCGTGGTGGTCGTAACCGTTTCCGTGATCGTGCCCCGCGCACCAATATGGACGGCCAGCCGCAACCAGATCTGCCGGAAGGTGCTGAACCGCTGATGGGTGTCGATGGCGACATGCCTGCCCCCGCCGCTGATGGCACGGCCCCGCAAGGCGAACGGCAAGGTGAGCGCCGCAGCCGTGGTGGCCGCAACCGTTTCCGTGAGCGTGGCCCCCGCGATTCAAATCGTGATTCAAGCCGCGATTCATCGCGTGAAGAGCGCGGTCCCCGCGAGGATCGTGGTCCCCGTTCAGAGCGCCGCCCGCGTGAAGATCGCACCCCGCGTTATTCAGCGCCGCCCGCAAGCGGTGGTGATGGCTCGGGCATCAAGATCGTGAGCGAGTTCAAGGCGCGTGAGCCGCAGGCCCACAGCCCGGCCCCCGCGAGCCAGCCCAGCGCTGCTCCTTCTTCAGATTCGCCGCCCTCCGACAAACCGAAAACCGGTTGGTGGAAGCGCCTGATGGGATCGAACAACTGAGGTATCAATGCTTAAAACTGGCACTGAGCTTACGCGTGTTCTGAAGTTGCGCGATGCTATGGGCGTCGATAGCCCCGGCTATCCGTTCAACCAGATCGGCATATGTGCTCAGTCGTCAACCACGCCGAAAACAGAATCTCCGGCTGGAGGCGCCACAACGCGCAAAGTAACCATCCGCCTGCGGCAAGACCCTGAAAGTGGTGAAATTCTTTCGCTCTGAAGGTGTTCGGCATTTCATTTTGTCACAGGGATATATCAGCGGCGCGTGCTAGATTAACAGCATGCGCCGTCTTCTTTCTGCACTCCTGTTACTGATGCTGCTGGGCACACTCCCCGCCCGCGCGGCCTCTGAC
>Ga0255168_1000029_pt1 | contig 86880 bp, 65 predicted proteins | sample Atl_Miss_RepB_8d_FD_183629 | JGI IMG/M metagenome (GOLD analysis project Ga0255168, IMG submission 183629) | Freshwater microbial communities from Altamaha River, Georgia, United States - Atl_Miss_RepB_8d | ecosystem: Environmental > Aquatic > Freshwater > River | place: USA: Georgia | collected... | reverse complement strand
CTCGAAAAAGAGGGATATGAAACCGTGGTTTCTCACGATGGGCAGGAAGGGCTTCGCAAAGCGATTAGTTCCTCGCCGGATTTTATCCTTTTGGATTTGATGCTGCCTTCTCTCAATGGAATTGAAGTGCTTCGTGAACTTCGTTCCAATGAACGCACCAAGAACACGCCCATTATCGTGGTTACTGCCAAAGCGGAAGAAACCGATCAGGTGGTTGGCTTTTCCATGGGTGCGGATGATTATGTGACCAAGCCTTTTAGCGTGAAGGTTTTGTTGCAGCGAATCAAAGCCTTGAAGCGCAGGACGGAACCCGCAGAAGAGGATTTGGAAAACAAGGTTTTGGAGCACCGTGGCGTTAAAGTGGATCAGGTTCGCCACAAGGCATTTTTAGGCAAGCAGGAACTTGACCTTACCCCTACGGAGTACCGATTGCTGGAATGCCTGATAAGGCAGCCAGGAAGGGCGTTTTCCCGGGTGCAGCTCATGGAATTTGCCATTGGCGAGGGTGCCATTGTGCTTGAACGTACCATTGATGTGCACATTAAAACCCTGCGTAAGAAACTTGGCAATATGGATATGATTGAAACAGTTCGTGGCCTGGGCTATCGGTTCCAGGAATAAAAATAGACGGATGGATGAAAATGAAAAAGCCCCCGATTTATGTCGGGGGCTTTTTTCTTACACGCTAGGAACATAGTGGCAATAAAAAAGCCCGCTGGTGCGTCGCCAGCGGGCTGGGTGGTTAACGTAAACTACGGATTAGGGAAGTTGAAATACTTCGCCGCCTGCTGCAGAGGCAAGGCCACGAGCAATTACCGGGGTAATTGCATCGTTAAGGAAGCCGATATGGCCGTCGGCAAATACTGCAAATGCTCCACCAGTATGGAAGCTGAATGGTTCATCATTGGGCCCGAAGTTATTGGTACCCCACAAACTAGATGCAAAGGTTTGAGGGGTGTTATTGATCACTTTTCTCTGGTCGCACGTTCCAACGTTTGCAGGCTCGGTGGTAGCTGTACCGGCCGCCTGGCAGGTGGTGGAAGTTGCAGCGGTTGTAGCGGTAATTGGCCAAGTAGGAGCACCAGACCAGCCATTACCTTGATCAGGTTCTCCCCAACGACCAATGCGGCGATTGTTAGTGTAGGTGGGGTTAGCACCCGTGGTAACATTCGCACCACCATCCGGGTCAGCATACTTGCTGGAGGAAGCAAGGTTTGCTCCGGCAAAAGTAACACCGCGGCCAGCATCTTCAATCAATGCAACAGTATTGCTGGTGCCATCGGAAACGGATGTTACCGACATACCACCAGTAAAACTGGCTACAAAAGTGTCGGCAACCACAGCGCCGGTGCCATTTTTCTTGTAATTGGTACTTCCGGTAAGGGCAAGAGCTCCCTTTTGCTTTACGCTTGCTGTGGTCCAGCGCATGCCAGTGGTTGGTGCGATATCGCAATAAGCGATTGGCATGTAGTCGGAAAGACCATAATTTTGGGCATCCTTACCTTGATGGGCAGGGTTTGCTGGGCAAACAAAAGCCTTGATCACAGTCTGGAAAGGTACCTGAGACTGTGCTGCAGCGGCGTAGTGCAAACTGGTATTAATTTGCTTGTAAACATTTTCCTGTTCCATGTAGGGCAGGATGGCTGTGAAAGTGGAGATAGTATCAAAACCAGTACCAGAGGTAGCAGGAATGATACCTTCGCCGGAGGTTGGGAAGCAGTTGTAGGTGCTTTGGAAATTGTGCAAGGCCAGCCCAACCTGCTTGAGGTTGTTGGCGCAACTGGACTTGGCAGCAGCTTCACGAACCTTCTGCACCGCGGGCAGAAGCAAGCCAATAAGAATGGCAATAATGGCAATCACCACCAAAAGCTCGATCAGGGTGAAAGCCTTCTTCCCGCTCTTCAGGGAAGACAAACTTCGAATCATACGAAACTCCTTTACGAAAGTTAAATTCCAGCGTGAATTAGCAGCACGCTATGCTATTGAATCGGATGTGGAATCATTATTCCAATGAATAGCGGATGTGGTTTGTGTGAAGAAAATGTGTAGATCAAAATGCCCTTTTTTACAGGGCTTTTTGATATTTCATGACCTGCCTATCACCGGATCAACCATAAATTTTCTTCATTTCCTAATAACTAACCTGCCAACCGTATTTGTCTGGCGACAGGTAAATTGTTCTTCATGGTTTCTTCATGACCTATATTTTCCTTCACCTGCTAAAATTTTCATTTTGACCCTTCGAACGGATTTTAAAACCCATGCTGGTACTTTTTGTTGTTGTTTCCTTTGTTTCCGCCTTCCTGATGAGTTGTATTCAACCATTGCTTGGTAAAATGCTGCTTCCTTCTTTTGGCGGTTCAAGCTCCACCTGGACAACATCCATGATGTTTTTTCAGGCTTGTCTACTGGCTGGTTACTTTTATGCCTATTTGCTCTCAAAATGGTTCCGTCCGCATATTGCCACTTTGGTGCACCTTGCTTTCTCCAGCCTGGCCATTCTTTTCATTCCATTCCATGCCGATAGTTTTCAAATAATAACAATCAGTCAATTTCCCACAATTCACCTTGCTATCCTGCTGTTTAAAAAAGCCTTTATTCCCCTGATGCTTCTCGGCGCGAGTGCTCCATTATTGCAATGGTGGTTTACTTATGCGGATTCTCAAAAGCGAAATCCCTATTCGCTTTATATCTCCAGCAATATCGGAACCATGCTGGGTTTGCTGGTGTATCCATCGATAATTGAACCTTTGCTGGGATTGAGAGATCAGTCTTTGGCCTGGTGGGCAATCTGGGTTGTATTTGGACTATTGCTGATTGCCTGTGGATTTGCAGTTTGGAAAAACCGGATCCCAAGAATGGAACTTCCCCCGATAGACATGGTTTCGCAGGGGCGAAAGAAAAGGTTTTTGTGGGTTTTCCTTTCTTTGGTTCCGGCAAGTTTGATGCTTGCGATAACCGCCAGGATTTCCCAGGAATTGCCACCCATGCCGATGGTATGGCTGGTTCCTTTGATGGTTTACATGTTTACTTTTATCCTTGGTTTTCTGGATTGGAAACAAAACCTTTGGAATCTTGTGCTGTGGGCAAATGCCATCGCCTTGATAATGCAGGCCTTTTTGTCGCTGGCTGGCAGCCAATCGGATTTCGCCCAGCAGTTATTCCTTTGGGTGGGAACACTTTTTCTGGTGGGCCTGGTTTGCCATGGCAGCCTTTACAAGGAGAAACCAAACTTAAATGGATTGACTGAATTTTACCTTTGGATTGCATGTGGAGGTTTTTTGGCAGGCGTTTTCCAGTCCCTGTTGGCGCCGTTGATATTTCAGGACTTGCATGAATATGCTTTGTCACTTTCCCTGGCGGCCTTGGCCATGCCAGCACTTCCCTGGTTCAGGCAGATGGATTCCACTTTTCATTCCAGGCAGCTTCGTTGGATGTTGGGGCTGGGAATCCTGATTGCGGTGGTGTTTATGATTCTTCGCCAAACAGAACACGATGGCTGGCAATCGCTGGTTGCTTTGGTGTTAATTCCATTTTTGCCAAGGCCAATTCTTTTTGGGATGGCTTATGTCATGATCATGTTTTTAAAAATATTCATTCTGGATGCCAGCCACCCCGATTTGCTTTTCCAGGATCGCAGTTTTTATGGCATACACCGGGTTGGGCTTGGTACCAATAAAAAAGTTCACTGGCTTTATCATGGTTCCACGGAACATGGCGCCCAAGTTACAACAGAACCGGGCAAGCCTTCTTTTTCCCCGCTGGTGTATTACCACCCTTTTGGGCCGGCCGGGCAGGTGTTGTTACGAAGGCAGCAGTTGAAAATGGAAGAACCCATAGGGGTGGTTGGCCTGGGGGCGGGGTCCCTGGCCTGGTATGCCGTCGGCGGCCAGCTGGTGGACTTTTTTGAAATTGATCCCATGGTTGCAAGGATTGCCCTGAATAAAAAGCTGTTCACTTATCTGAAAGAATGCAAGGGAAGATATGAGGTAAAGATTGGGGATGCCAGAAATACCCTTATGAAGGAACCTGATGGAAAATATGGGATTCTAATCCTGGATGCTTTTTCCTCGGACACCATACCAACTCATTTGCTTACCCTGGAGGCAGTGCGAGGCTTTTTCTCCAAGTTACAGGATGACGGGGTGTTGTTATTTCACATCTCTAACCGGCATATCGATCTCAGGCCGCAATTAAATGCCGTGGCCAAAGAACTTGGTCTTGTTAGTTTGGTTCAAAACCAAAGCAAAGGCAAAATTTCCGAAAGGGAATCCAAGTCTGGGTTGTACCCTTCCATGTGGGTCATCATGGGTAAAAACAGGGAAACCATAATTCCGCAAATTGCGACTGATAAGTGGGAAAAGCCACCAGAAAAAGATTTTATGATTTGGACGGATGATTATTCTTCAGTGATGAAGGCTTTCAGGTGGTAATAATCACGCTTATTTGATTTCCAGGGTACCAAGATCGGCTTGGCCCTTGCCAACCTTAACTCTAAGTGTGCTGGTAGTGGGATTTTGAAATTTGACGGGGAATTTGGTTTTTGCAGGCTTGGCACGGCCATTGCCTTCCGCATCCTCACGTGCGGAATCGGATTCCTCAGTTTTTATCACAAGAGTGATAAGGAATTCCCCCTCCGGTGCGCCATCTCCTGTTGAAAATGTGGTTGCCACGAAATTTCCTTCCGCATCTGTCGTGGCCTGCGGTTTTAATTTTTGCTTTTCATCCACAGGATTAAAAATAAGCGTTACCCCAGCCAATGGTTTGCCCTGGTACTCTAATTTTCCCTTTGCTGGGAATACCTGAACTGTTGGGGTGTAAGAAGAATCTCCACCGCAGCCAAGAATCAGGCAGCCTAATAACCAGCCAAGACCAAAGGGCTGAAGTTTAGTCCACATTGACCACTTCTCCGTTGCTTTTGGTAATTACGGCTGCAACTATTCCAATGCTGATGTTTTCTTTGAAAAAGCGAACCGAGCCATCCCCAAATACCACATTGGCACCACCTGTGTGGAAAGAATAAACCTCATTGCTGTTGTTACAGTTAATGGCGCAAGGACCACCCTGAGTTAGGCCATCGGTGGAAAAGCCATGTAAAGTGAATGTTCCATCGTTATCACCCCATGCCGCCCCTGAAGACCTAAGCCCGGATTGAATCTTACCCTTCGCATAACGACTGGGCCGACCTGCATCCTCCACCACAAGCAGAGTGTTGGAGGTTCCATCCGTTATGTTGGCAGGAGTGGTTGGGGCGGTAAAATCCAACATGCCCCTGCGGGAACTATCATCCAGGGTGTAAGGGATCAGACCCATGGTATATGCATTCGGGGCACTGGCAAGCTCAACACCATTCATCACGTTGTAATCCGAGGTGGCTGCATTGGTGAAGGCATTATTGCTTGTTCCTGAATCCACGGTAGGCCCGGGATTCGAAGGGCATATAAGTGTCTTGACCTTGGTCTGGTAAATGCTTGTCATGTCTGTGTGATCCCAATCCCGTCGGTTTGCACCGGTCGTTGTGGGAAAAGGTGCATAGACTGCTTCATATTTCTTGTAAAGTGCTTCCTGTTCAATGTAAGGCAAAAGCATTACGAATAAAGAGCGGTTGGAATTTCCATAAATGACCCTGGCACCAGTATTGGAAACACGGCACATGGGGTAATGCCTGTAAGTGCTTTCATAGTTCATCACCGCCAGGCCAATCTGCTTGAGATTGTTGGTGCAAGTCAGCCTTGCAGCCGCTTCGCGCACCTTTTGCACGGCGGGAAGCAGTAAACCTATCAGAATGGCAATGATGGCAATCACCACCAGAAGCTCAATCAAGGTAAAACCATTCCGATTACTCGCTTGGTTTGATTGCATTTGGCGGAACCTCTTTTCACAGCAATGTTCGGTGAATGTGATTATGGGTAGGAATAAAAGAGCTTACCTTAATTTTATGAAAGCTTTGCAAGTTGTTAAAGTGAAATGATTTTGAAGAATTAGAGAAGAAGTGGCCTGTATTCATTAGTTTTGCAAGGCAATTTTTCCTGGTTGGAAGTTGACCAAGGAAATTTAATTTCGTCCCGGAATTCCATTTACCTGGTCCGGCGCGCGGGTGATAAGAGGGACTTGAATGACTGGAATGTTATTTTCCCCCTCTTTTACAAAGACTTCCAATTGACTGTATGCTGCACCGTACCAACCGAGAAACCTGTCTTTTTTTTCCTCTTCCTTGGATTTACCATCCGGCCAGATCATAAGGATTTGGTATTTTCCGGCTGGTGCGCCATCTGGTGTGCCATCGTTTTCCGCGTAGGTGGAAATCTCAAATCTGCCATCCTTGCTGGTGATTGCTCTGGGATTGGATGGAATATCAGGCATGGTGGGCGCTGCAATTGGAAACAAGTAAACTTGGACATTTTCAGCGGGCTTACCATCGTAATTCACCTGACCCGCCACCTTAAAGGTTGGGAATTTAATAGGGCCCCTTTGCGAGGAACAACCTTGCAAAAGTAGCAGTCCTAAAATTTGGCAAATGAGAATTACTCGTACAAGCATTTTTAGAACCCTGAGGTAACAACATCGCCACCACTGCGGGTGATGAGTTTTACAAAAACCCGAATATCTGTTTTTTCGCTGATAAAATGTACCGAACCATCCGCAAAAACATGGTTGGCACCACCCGTGTGAAAACTATATACCTCGTTGCCATTATGACAATTGGTATGACAAGGGCCCGGGTTTGCCGTCGATGTTGTCATAGAGCCATGAACTATGTATTCGCTATTGTGATCCGCCCAACCACCATCAGAACCAGAGGTGGCACTAACCATTTTTCCAAATTGCCAGGTTTGTGGCCTTCCTGCGTCCTCAGAAATCATCAGGGTATTGGATGCACCATCACGGATTTGAGTTACATCCACAACTACATTATTGGTGCCGGATTGCACCTGTAAAACACCGTTCCTAAGAACACACACATCCACATACCCCGAAGTTTCCAAGCCAGCATCATAGGAATTGTTAGGGGCATAATCCGTGGAAGCCACCTTGATGGCGGTTCCAGCAGGGCCGTTTGGCATACAGAAACGGTTATTGGGTTCCGGCGAGCTTGAGCAAAGAAAACCTTTGATGGGTGCACCGTATACGGGGGCATTGGCAATATCATCCCAATTCAAATCAAACCTGTATTGTTTGTAAATATTCTCTTGTTCCATGTAGGGTAAAAGGTAGATTGCCCAGCCATGATTTACGCCATTTTTAGAGACACCAAGTTTGCCATAAATGGGGTTCAATGTGCCAGTTGCTGGGGACCGCACCGCCCCCGGTGCGAAAAACCCGTATTGGCTGTGGAAGTTTTGGTATGCCAGCCCAATTTGCTTGAGATTGTTCTGGCAGCTCATGCGTGCGGCTGCTTCCCGCACTTTTTGTACCGCTGGCAACAACATTCCTATAAGAATGGCAATGATCGCAATCACCACAAGTAGTTCTATCAGGGTAAAGGCATTCCTTGGTTTGGCATTCATAGCTGAATCCTTGGCATGATTTTAGTAAGAGAAGGTTATAACTTCGCCATCGTTGATCTTGCAAAGCCTAAGCCAGTTGGCCGCATCGATGGTATAGGTAAGGCTTCTTACCGATCCATCGGAAAAAACAGCGTTAAAGACCCCGGGGTGGGAACTGCCAAAACGGGTGGACCAGAATGTCGGTTTGGTGGAATCGGGGTGTTTGTCATCGGGCAGAGGTAATGAGTCGTTAACATTGTTCGGAAGGTTGCCACCATCAGGTTGATTGCCGCAGCGTATATTGTCTTGATCCCAGCCCGGATTATTCCAAGATTCGTTATCTCCACCAGCGGAGCCCAAAACGCTCACATGAACCTGCTTTTCGGCAATCATGATGGTGTTGCTGGAACCATCGGTTATGTCGAGAATTCTTCTTGCAGGCATATCCGGTGCGTAATTGGCAGCCAGGCTTGCGGATGGAGCTTTCCATTGTGCCACCAACATGCCATCAATACCACGACCCGCCATATTGGTTCCGGCATTTCCTGCATAATCACACACTGCTCTAGTGGCACTATAGACAACAGGCTGCCTTCTCGTGGGGCAATAATAGCTTTTTGTGGGCGTGGCAGTCACTACGGTGTCTGTTGGATTTTTGTACAAATTTTCCTGTTCCATGAAGGGCAAAATGTGATACGCCCAAGTCCAACCAACCCTGGAAGTGGCATTGCAGCAATTTTGATTCGGCCCATCTGAACCACCGTAGGCGAACCCCTGATAAGTTTCGTGGTAATTTATCATGGCCAGCCCGATTTGTTTGAGATTATTGAAGCAGCTCATTTTGGAAGCAGCTTCCCGGACTTTTTGAACTGCCGGCAGCAAAAGCCCTATCAAGATCGCAATGATCGCTATCACCACTAAAAGTTCGATAAGCGTAAATCCATTTTTTCGAACTGGTGCTGATTTGGCCATGATTTAATCTCCACGCCCACCATGTAGTTGAGACATGGATATCCTAAGGTTGTGCAAAATCGTAAGAGTTAAGAAACCATGAATTAGAAATGATGATTTGATGACTTCTAACCACCACGGCCTGACTGATCCAAAAATGTGAAATAATGCTTAAGAAATCGAGAAGAATATGCTTTTCTTTTGACTACAGAATTCATTTGCTTGAACATTCAAAAAGAAAAGGCATCATGATTACGACTTTTCAAGGGTTTCGAAAATGTCTTCTTATACTTGCTTTTTAAGTGTGTGTCTTTCATTACAAATACCTGGCGGGGAGCCTAAGACGGAAATGTATTTGAACATCCATTCGCATTTCGAACAGTTATCAAAGCAACCTCAGGGGATTTCAGGAAGCCATGAAAAAGCCCGGTTGGAATTGGTGAAGGAGATCGTCAGTCGTTACAAAAAACATGGAAAGGTAGATTTAATTCTGGTTTGTACGGGGAATAGCCGCAGAAGCATGATGGGGGCTGCCATGGGAAACGCCGCAGCTATGTTTAAGGAGTTGAAGAACATAAAGTTTTATTCCGGGGGCACCAAGCCCAGCGCGTTTAATCCCAGATCCATCACGGCATTAAAAGCTGTTGGATTTGAAATTAAGGAAACGGGCGAGAAAGCTGCAAAGGGTCTGAACGGTGAGGAAAATCCATGCTACAAGATCCGCTGGGGAAATGATGATAGTTGCAGCAACGTGGAGTTTTCCAAAAAGTACAATGACCCCTTTAACCCGCAAAAAGATTTCATTGCCATCATGGTATGTGATGAGGCGGACATGGAATGCCCAAGTGTGGTGGGCGCATCGGCGCGAATTTCGTTACCTTTTGCAGACCCCAAGGAATTTGATGGCACACCCATGGAAAGTGCAAAATATGCAGAGAGGCGGGATGAACTAGGCTGGTTTATGCTCTCTACATTTAAAATGGTGCGGGAAGCATTAAACAAACAAAAATAATATTCTCAGGCAATCTGTTGGGCCACCGCGTTCCAAAGATTCAGCCTTTGACCTAGGCATTCCCTGGCGGTGGAGATCGCTTCATCCACCTTTGCGCTATTATTTTCGCAGGCGGCTTCCAGCATGGCAAAGGCTTGCGGCCCATGGGTGTTTGAATCCAATTCGATATGGCGGTTAAGATAATATTCCAAAATGCTGTAGCTGATCTGTTCTTTTTGCGAGATTTGCTGAAGGATTTTTTGAAATAACCCGGGAAGAAGGTCTTCACGGCCCAGGGTGAACGCGCTTGCCAATTGGTGAATTGGAGCACTGCTTGCAAGTTGGATGGTGTGCCTGACAAAAGGTAGCACCGCTTCGGGTGCCGAGGAATTTAACAGCGCGCTTTCTAAGGAGGTTCCATCACGAAGACTGGCAAGGAATTTTTCCATGGGACCGGTATTCGCATGAGCCTCTTTCATGGCTTTTAGATAAAGCTCGAAATGGCTCAGGTAGCCTCCCTGGCCATCCTCGTCACTTTCTTCGCCAAGAACAATTTCATTTATAAGCCTGCGAAAGAGCGGTTGCGGGCTTGGCCGCCATGGTATCTCCACACAAGTAAAGTGCCTTTGCATGGCCTTGAGCAGGCTTTGAAAATCCCAAACGCACCACACATGGTGCTCCATGAAAACTTGGATGGCTTTTGGCGAATTTAAGAGCTTGTAAATGCGGTGCTCGTGTAATTCTTTCAGAACCAAAGCCAGTGAGGGATGTTGCAGCCAATCCATAAGATTCCCCGATCATAAATCATGATGTACCATCATATTAATGATTCAAGGGATGCAGTTTTCAAGGCTTAGGTGTGGGATTGCTCCTTAAATAGCTGAAAAGATTCGCTATATCCTGATCGGTCAGAGTATCCAGAATAGCTTCCGGCATGATGGACTTGGGGGAACTTGTCATGCTTTCCACCTTGTTGCGGGCGAGCACGGTTTTCTGGTTCTTGGCATCGATAAGGGTGATGGAGTTTCCGGTTTCCTCGGCTAGCAATCCGGTCAGGGTTCTACCATCGGATGTTTCAACCACTTGAGCCACATACTCTGGCCGAATATACGCGCTGGGGTCCACCACATGGGTTACCAGTTGGGTTAAGGATTGCCTGTCCGAAGTGGTAAGGTCCGGCCCCACTTTGCTTCCCTCGCCAAACAGCATATGGCAGTTGGCGCATTGCTTCTTGAACAATTCCTTGCCATGGTTCATGTCTGGCTTGGTTCGGTTCACCACCAGTTGCACATAGCTGATGCGGGCAATTTTTTCACCCGGGCTAGGTGGGGAAACCTTCCCCCAATGCTTTTCCAGAAGCTTTTGAATGCTGGCATCCTTGTGGGAAGCCATGGAGCGCGCCATGTCCATGCTGATGTCGGTTTTCGGAATTGCATTGGAATCCACAGATTTTAAAAGATCCAACGCAAAGGATTCTCTTTGGGCTAGCAAGGCGATGGCTTTTTGCTTCAGAGAAGCACTGAAGGTCGGGTAGTTATTCAAAACTTCTTTAGCCACCTGGGGTTGCATGAATGCGTTCAGAGCATTCAGTGCGGAAAGGCGCACGTTGTCCGGGCTGGGCTTGGCAAGGGCTGCCACAAACAACGTTAGTTCCTTTTCCGATGCCACCTGGGCCAGAAGATCAATCGCCCAGGATTGGTCTTTGCCAGTCGCCTTGGCCAGAGAGGCAACTTGCTGATAGGCGGTTTCGCTTCCCATGCGGAAAGCCAGCCTTAAAATATCCTTGTCGTTTGGTTGTTTTTGCAAAAGTGTGGTTAGAGGCCTTTCCATGGGGGTAGGGACCAACGCAAGCCTTCTGCCTTCCAGGGCTTTCTCCATTCCGGAAAGCACCTTGCGGCGTGAGGAGTCATCTGGAGAAAGTTCCAGCAGTTTGGCGCATGATTCCCAATCAAACTGCGTGCCTTCTGATACCCATCTGCGTGAAATGCGCTCCAGCAGGTTTTCCCGAACGATGGCTCTTTGCCAGAAAGAACTGTCGCTGAACCATTCCAGAATCTGGGTTCGATTGCGGATGGAACGATCCTCAACAGCCCACCAAAGCAGCATGGGCATATAGGGGTCCCGCATCATCTGATCATGCTGATACAGGGTTTTGATAAGGGTCAAAGCCAAGTCGGAATCGATCCTTCTGGCGGTGCATGCCAGTTGGGCCAAGACATTTGGCGAAGATTCTGCTCGGGCCAGGTCAATCAATTTGCCCACCGCGCCTGCCGATGGTTGTTTTTGCCGATGATCCAAGAGCAACCTTCCCGCCCACTCCCTGACGGAATAACTGGGATGGTTGAAGAGTTCCACCAAAAGTTCTTCATCAGCTTTTTGCATTCCCGCAAGTGCCCATAAAGCTTCCAGGGCCAGTTTTGGTGAACCTGAAGCGCATTGTTTCTTTAAGATAGGCACCGCTTTGTCAGCACGCCGTTCGGCAAGCAATCTTCGTGCCTCGCGGGAATACCAAACATTGGGGTGACCAAGCAGGTTCACAAGTTCCTCAACCGATTTTTTGCGCAGGTCGAACACCTCGGGTTCCCTGAACCCCTTGGGCACCACTTTATAGATCCGCCCATTGGTACGATCCCAATTATCCACCGGGTCGAGATGTGCGGCCCGTTTGTCATGCCAGTCCGCGATGTAAACCGCACCTTCCGGCCCCTGAAAACAGTCCACCGGGCGAAACCAGGGATCCTTGGAAATTAGAAAGTCACCATCAAATTTGCCAGTGAAGGTGGAACCCGTGGCGGAGAAGTCGTGGAAATAGACATCATTGGAAAGCAGATTGCCCGCAATGTACTTGTTACGGAAAGAAGGCGGATAAAGGTCGGCCTGATAAACGATGCCACCATTGGTCACATGGCCGCCCTTGAAGTTTTTGAAAGGAACATGCTCAAAGTACCCATAGGTGTGCGGATTGTGCAAAGGGCCATGCTTGGCAAAACCTTTGACATAATAAGCCCCCTGCAACTGGTGCAGCATGGTGTAGTTGCCATAGTTGGTGCCGGCAATAATCTGGCCGGTGGCATCAAAATCCAGCCCCCAGGTGTTGCCACCACCTTCCGAGAAAAGTTCAAATTCCTTGGTGATCGGGTGGTAACGCCAGATACCCTGTTGAAACTCGATACCGCGTACCCTGGCGGTAACGGTGCTACCCTGCGCCCCGTAAAGCCAGCCATCCGGACCCCACTGCAAAGAATTTACATAGGCATGGGAATCTTCCATGCCGAATCCTTCTAGTAGAACCTCGGGGTCACCATCCGGAATGTCATCCTCGTTTTTGTCCGGGTAGAAAAGAAGGTAGGGTGGGTTGGCAACAAACAGGCCACCGTGTCCCCAGGCCATTCCGGAAGCCAGATTCAAGCCCGTGATAAAATCCTTGGATTTTCGAAAGAGCCCCTTTTCATCCCGGTCATAAAGGATGGTGATCTTGTCGATGCCCTTCGGGCCTTTAGGCGGAGGTTCGGGAATCTTGTCCCAGATGGTACGCAAGTATTGATCCTGTTTCAGGGCCTTTAAGCCCGCAGGATTCGGATATTGCAGATACTGTAACACCCACAATCGGCCCCTGGTATCAAAGAACATGCTTAATGGCTGGCGAATCTCCGGCTCGCTGGCAACAAGCCGTACTTCCATGCCTTCCGGCACTTGCATTCGGGAAATTGCCTCTTGAGGCTTGAGGTTCTGGGCTGTCACCTGACTGGTGACTAAAAGCAACGCCAATGCTCCAGACATCCAGGTTCTCATGTTAGGGTTCCCTTTTAAAATCAGCCTTCTGCCTTCCAATGTCCGCTTGGCCAGCATTTACCCTGCACCGGCTTTAGGATTTCTTTTACACCTGCAAGCAATTCGGGGTCCGGTTTGGCCTCTAGGGCACGCAGATTATTTTCAAGCTCACTCATGCGAGACATGCCCACAAAGGTGGTGGCAACTTCCTCTTGCTGAAGAACCCATTGCAGGGCAAGCAGTGATAGATCGCCACCCCGGGAAGCACAATATTCCACGGCCTTGCGGGCGGCCTGTTTTACTTCTTCCGGGGCTGGATGCCACTCGGGTGGTGATTTGGTAAGAAGGCCCATCGCGAGCGGGCTAGCGTTCATGATTCCTGTGCCGCGCCGTTTGGCTACAGGAACAAGCTTGCTTAGCATGGATTGATCCAGCAGTGTGCAATGACAGTAGCTGATGCAAACATCCAATTGGCAGGTTTCGATGGCGCGTTCCAGTAAACCCAGTGGGTAGCCTGTCATGCCGATAAACCGGCATTTGCCCTGTTGCTTTAGTTTTTGCAGAGCCTCATAGGTTTCCGTGAAGACTATATCCAGGTTGGACTCAAACTCGATGTCGTGTGCCTGGAAAATATCGAAATAATCTGTCTGCAGGCGCCTTAGGGAATCTTCCATGCTTTGGATGATGAAGGGGGCCCGAAAGTTGAACTCTGCCTTGTCGATGCGGCCGCACTTGGTTGCCAGTAATATTTTCTGGCGCCAACCTCCCGAAAGGGCCCTGCCCAGAACTTCCTCACCCAGCCTGACACCATAATAAGGGCTGGTATCAAACAGGTTGATGCCCAGGTCTATGGCCTTGTGGACGGTATCAGTGGCTTCTTTTTCGTTAAAAGGGCCGTAAACACCGCCCAATGGTGCTGCTCCGAAGCCGAGTACAGAGACTTTTAATCCCGTGTTGCCCAGCATTCTTGATGGCATCGTCATTTTTTCAGATTCTCCGTCAGGTAGGTAACTGGCTGATGGGTCATTGCCCACAGCTTCATGAACCATTAGAATCGAATTCATCATGTTATGCCAGTAATTGGTTTCTTATTCCAATCGATTGGGTGAGTGTCAGAAGTGATCGTTTTAATTCTTTTTCTGCCTGTTGCTGTTTACCTGATATGGGTGGGAAGCATCAATCGCCAGTCCAAGCCACTAATTGTGGAGGGAACCTGGGATTTTGCAGCCATGCTGTTTGCTGGCAGTGGCCTCATCTTTTTTGGGATTCCCTCGATTATTTCTTCGCTTAATGAAACCTGGCGCAGATACTGGCTGACCGGGGAAGGCCCAATGCCATTCGCCTCGCTTGAAGGATCTAGATCATTCTGGATCTTTCTATGGTTGTTTTATCTTGTGATGGTGGTTGTGCTTGCCGCTGTGTTATTAAAGCGCAGGCGACATATGTATGTGATCTACAATGTCGATCCCGGCCTTGTGGAGCATAGCCTTACCAAAGCCCTGGATATTCCCGGCATGCAGATCAACCGGGTTGGAAACTTTTTTACCTTGAAAGATTCGCAATCTCAGATTGAAGAAACCCTGGAAGTGGAGGTGTTCCGCCCCATGTTTAACGCCAGCCTCCATTTCAGCAACCCAACAGGGATTCTGTGCAGACGGGTGATGGTTTCGGTTAAAGAGAATCTTGCGGAAGCGTTGACTCCCGAACATCGGGGTGGTTTGATCCTGATTTTTTGTGGATGCTTTATTCTGTTTCTAACTGTTATATCCCAATTTATGGTTGCGTTCTTCAACCGATAGAGGCTTGTTCTAATCTTCCTGAAGGATGCCGTTCTTTGTAGGTCTCATCAATTGAACAGCGGGCAGTATTGGCACCCTTTGCACACCTCGCCAGGCGCCTGAAGATACCATCTCCACCTGCGTAGGCATGGAGGAGGATGGCATAGATGTCAGATTTGGCCCGGGAACAGGTGCCTTCGGCGGGGTGGAAGTTTCCTTACCCGGTGTTGGCAATGGTGGGGGAGGTGGAAGAATTGATTTTTCTTCCTTTTTGGGTTCAGGCAAAACTTCCTTTGTGCTGACCGCTGGCGGATTTGGAATGGGTGTGTTTGCCTTTGTGGAAGACGGCGGTGGGGGAATAAGTTTAGAGGGTGTGGGTGGCACCGGTGCGGGAGGAGTGGGTGCGGGCTGTTTGGTTGGGGCTGGAATTACAGGCGGTGGAGGAGTGGAAATATTTTCCTTCCTAGGCGCGGGCAGGGGAATACCTGCCTCTTTTGGCATGGGAACCACGCTTCCAGATGGAATTGGGGTTGTCTCTAGGATGGTGGTGTTGCGCTTCATTAGCCCCGCGGGCAGCTTGACGGTGAAATCCTTTTCTGCCTCAAACATCCTTCCATCATCAACCTTAAACTGCACAATCACCCTCAGCTTTTCATGCTGGGGCCAGATCTTCCAAGGCAGAATCAGCATGTATCCCGTGGTTAGCAATCCACTTCGCCAGGATCGGGAAAGCTCATCATTTTCAACGGTCCAAGAGGAAAGTGGGTTCTTTAGCCCTTCAGGTAAAATTTCCACAACTTGAACTTCCAGGGTGCCCGGCACCTTCACGGAATGGTTGTCAGCATCCTTGGGTTCAAGAACGATCTGCAAAGCTTCATCACCGGTTTGGCCATCGTTATCAATGGCCCCGGTTTGCCTTCCGAGCGTTACTGTCTTGAGAGGATAAATCTTGACCATGGGGTTGTACCCGATTCCGGATGGAACCTCGCCTCGCTGGGAGCGCAGTTCCATTTCCATGGCCTTGTTGATGGTGCGGGATCGGTAAAGTTCATCCTGCAGGTAGGAAATATCATTATCCCGGGCGCGAAGCTCGGATTCCAACTTGTGATCGGTTGATTTGCAGCCTTGGCTACAGGCTACCAAGGCGAGAATAAGAGCGGATGTAAATAGGCTTCGTGCCATGCCTGCAACTTTCCTGGCTAACCCGAGGGGATCAGCCTGGAATCAGTCGGATCAGGCTTGTTTGCTGACCCCTGCAGGCATCCTCTCGAGCACATTGTCAATCAGCCCGTACTCCTTGGCCTCGTAAGCGCTCATATAGTTGTCGCGATCGGTGTCGCGTTCAACTTTTTCGAGCGGCTGTCCGGTCAGCTTTTGGAGCAGCTCGTTCATCTTCCTCTTGGTACGAAGAAGGTGCTTTGTGCGGATCTCAATGTCTGTGGCAGGTCCGCGCGCACCACCCAGCACCTGGTGAATCATCACCTCGGCATGAGGAAGGGCATTTCTCTTGCCCTTGGTTCCGGCTGCCAGCAGGGTGGCTCCCATGCTCGCTGCCATGCCAATGCAATATGTCGCCACATCGCAGGTGACATACTTCATGGTGTCAAAAATACCCATGCCAGCAGTCACTGAACCGCCCGGTGAATTGATGTAAAGGTGGATATCCGCCTTGGGATCATCGAAATGCAGAAAAAGAATCTGAGCCACCACCAAGTTTGCGCTGTCATCATCGATCTCCCCTTGAAGAAAGATGATGCGATCCTTCAGCAGTCGGCTGTAGATATCGAATACCTGCGGGTCGCGTCCACTGCGTTCCACCACATACGGCACCAGGGGCATGGCAAGTTCCTCAGGAACAGCCCGGCTCCTTCTTGAGTTATCGGTGGCCGGGATGGGGTAATTTGAACAAATCCGGCAAGGAAGGCTACTCAACAACCCTTCCTGCCCCTACATTCCTACTATTTGGCTTCTTTGGGTCTTACCAGAATCTCATCCACAAGACCAAACGCCTTTGCTTCTTCCGCGTTGAAATAGCGGTTTCTTTCGGTTTCCGCCTCGACTTCCTTCAGGCTTCTACCGGTATGATGGGCTAGAATCTCATTCAGGCGATGTTTTTCCTTGAGAATTTCCTTCATCTCAATTTCCACATCCGAGGCCTGACCACCCATTCCCTGGCTCCAGGGTTGGTGGATCATGACTTTGGCGTGGGGCAGAATATACCTTTTACCCTTGGTGCCAGCCGCAAGAAGAATCGCAGCGCCGCTGGCCGCCAAACCCATGCAGAAGGTTGCCACTGGGCAGTCCAAGAACTGCATGGTGTCGTAGATGGCGAAGGTGGATGAAACCGAACCGCCGGGCGAGTTGATGTAAAAGGAAATTTCCTGCTGGCGGTTCTCATTCTGCAGATAAAGCATCTGCTGGATGACCATGTTCGCCGTGATGTCGGTGATCACTGGTTCGTAAACATTACTGCCAGAGCAACCAAAGAAAATAATCCGGTTGTCAAGCAGGATGTCTCCGGTGCCATAGTTCCTTTGACGGGTGTAGTCACGGTAACGCTGAGCCATGGGCCCAAAACCGAAATTACTCATGGCGAACTCCTGCCTTGGATAAGAAAATTATTCCTTGGGGGCTTCGGATGGGGCAGCTTCTGCCTCTGCGGTTTCCGTCTTCAGGTCTTCCGCACCTTCAAGGGGTTTCTCGGAGTACTCAGCGCTGTCCAGAATCAGGTCCAGAGCCTTTCTTTCGATGACTTCCACCGCAAGGGCCTCGATGAGATCTTCCTTTTCGAAACGGGCTCGAACCCTTCGGGGAGATTCATCATTCTGCCTTGCAATGTGCTCAATTTCGGATTCGATGTCATCATCAGAAACTTCGAGCTTTTCAACTTCAGCAATCTTCTGCAAAACGAAGTGTTCTTTCAGGGCAAGCGCCGTGCTCTGCAGCACATCCTGCTGCATAAGGCGCACCCTTGCGTTGATTTCATTGTCGGAAAGGCCATTGGACTGCATTTCCATAACTCTGCGAGCCAGGGTTTTCTTGGCCTGACGGCGAAGAAGGTCCTGTGGCAGTTCCCAGTTGGCACTGCCTGCGATTTGTTCAAGAACCTGGGAGCGGGCAGATTGTCTTTGCTGGTATTCCAAACGACGCTTGAGAACCGATTCAGAAAGTTCGGTCAATTGGTCAGCGTTCTTGAATCCGAAAAGGCCAAGGGTTTCTTCGTTCACTTCAGGAAGCTTTAGTTCTTTAACGGCCTTCAAGGTGACATTGCCGACCACAACTTTGCCTGCCATTGCTTCGTTGGCAACCACGCTGGAAAGCTTGATGTCGATCTTGCGGCTGTCACCTGGCTTGGCGCCGGAGATTTGTTCAAGGAATTTTTCAGCCACGCCATCGCGGAAAGCAAGTTGCTTGTTCACGCGAATTTCAAGGTCCTTGATTTCACCAATCTTGTTTTCACCATCGTTAATCACAGCATCGATTGTGATGAAATCGCCCTCAGATGCCTTGGGATCAGCCTTGTCTTCTTTCTTTCCAATTGGTTCAAGGAAAGTTTTCTTCTGGGTTTCGATTTCATCCTTGGTGAAAGTATGCACATAGCGGATGAGCTTAAGGCCCTTGTAGGATGGCAGATCGAACTGGGGACGCACTTCAACATCGAATTCATAAACCATTGGGCCGTTTTCAGGTACTGCAATGGAGTTTGGATTCAAGTCCGGCGGGCTAAGAGGCGCAATGTCATGGTCTTCTGCAAGCTGTTCAAGGCTTGCCAGAAGAATCTCATTTTTCACCTGTTCGCCGATTTCCTTGCTGAATCGTCTTTCAACGATCTTGCGAGGCGCCTTGCCGGGGCGAAAACCAGCCACGGAAGAATCTTTCACCAGGGTTTTGAAATGTTCACCCATGCGGGCGCTGATATCATCACGGCTTACAGAAACCTTGATGTGTTTCTTGCAAGGCCCAACATCCTTGACTTCCACTTCCTGCGAAAGTTTCTTTGGCGCATCATGTTCATGGTTGCAATGTTCACCATGCACATGTTCGTGGGTTTCATGTTCGGCAGGGGTTTTGGTCTCGGTCATGGCAGACTATCCAAAAGGGAACCAAGGAGGATCTGGGTAAGGAAATAAGGTTTAGGTCCGTTAAAATATTCGGTTTCAACCTATTTATTGTACCAGAGTGAAATGGCCGCAGACCCTCGAAGTCGTCCATTTTCTGGAAATAACCAAGCCGAAAGAACTCAGAATCAAGGGTTTCCTTGGTTTTGAATTCTCTCGGCTGACAGAGCGGGTGATGGGACTTGAACCCACGACAGCCACGTTGGCAACGTGGCGCTCTACCACTGAGCTACACCCGCAATTACGACCCTTTAGGCCATAACACTCTTTTTATAGGCATGCCACATGAAGTTTCAAGGTTTTTTCATGCCTTTAAGGTTATCGGAGTTCCCCTGTAATCGGCTTGACAACCTTTTCATAGATTTCCCGAACAGAGGCACTTGAAATTACCCATTCTACCAAAGAGCGATCTTCTCCAAAGGTTGCGGCAAAACCCCAAAAGGTTTCCTGGGCTTCGTCCAATTTCACAGGGAACTGGCCCTCTGGTACCGATATTCCCATGATTAATTTGATGTATTTCATGGGATCCATAAGGATTAGAATGTCGTTTTTTTGCTGTAAGTCTTTTCGCAGTATGTGGTAATGCTTATTTTGTTTCAAATCTTTGACACCTTCCAGCCGTTTTTTTACCCATTCCGAACCCTGTTCCCAGTTACTGCCCGAGGTAATCCACACTTCCTTTCCTTTAGTCCCTACCCAAAGGTTCATGGAATCACCCAAGGTTTTTTTAAGCAGGCTGGATTGAAAGTTATTGATAGGTTGGCCTGCCTGGCCACCCTTAGCGGCCTGAGCCAGCATTTTTTCTAAGTCCCATTCCAGAACGATTTCATCGAATTCAATACCCTCCAAAGATTTCGCCTTTTTTTGAATCTTGGGGGCTATTTTCAGCAATCGATTTTGGAAGGACTCACCCTCTGACAGAACCTGAAACATTTCCAGCATCAGTTCTTTTGTTTTGGCGGGCTCTTCCGCTTCGATGACCTGCAAACCACTGGATGGAAGAGAAACGGCATCGTATCGGATGGCGGTTCGGGCTTTCAAATAATTTGAAATTGCTTTGCCAGTCTTTTTTCCTTCCTCACCTGGCATTAAACCCATTTCCAGAGAGGTAATTTTTGCGAAAAACGGCGATTGTGTTTGTTGTGCAATATAAAAACCATGCCCGGAAGGCATCTTTTCCAAGCCTTCCATCGCATCCGGCTTTGCGCCTGCAAACAATTTAGATGTTGGACTATCGGGTCGGTATTCCAGCTCGCTATGAAACACGATCCCGGTTGGCCTAAAGTCCAAAGTGGCAAGGAAACCATTGCCATCCCTTACAGCTTGAAAGAGTCCCTCGATCGCGGAGCGGGCAAGCTTGGCAAGACCCTGCTGTTCCCTGGGTAAAAAGAAATCCAATATTTGAAGCGAAGTATTTGCTTCCTTTTGTAGGCTTTCCATCATTTTGCTGTAGTCTTTGCCCAGCGTATCCAGATTCAAGTAAACACCTAGATCCCTTTCCAAAAGCTTTTTGGACTGCATGGGTGAAATGCGCCTGGCAAGGCTGTCACCCCGGGTTTGAATTTTCAGGCCAGCTTCCTTGCTTAAGGCAACCAGTGCGTAATTCCCTTTCCGAGCCATGTAAACCGTGGTGTCCAGTCCCTCTAGCGGTGTCCATTCGAGGCCTTTTTCCTCCACAATATTTTTCTTTTCAACAGGCTTTAGAAAGCCGTCCCGGAACATCTTGTAATCGGTTACCCTAAGCGCAAAGATGACCTGCTTGGTATCAAATTGCTGGCCATCCTTGGGAAATTCCAGCATGGCAATGAAGTGAGGGCCTTGGCGGCTAAGGCCCTGGATCTTTCGGTTCTCCAGGCCGCGCTTCAATTCCTCGGTAAAATCGGTCCTTACTTTTTCTGCATAATCTGGCAGTGCATTGGCAAGAAATCCGAAGAATCGATCTTGGACGCCCTCAAATCCCTTGAAATGAACGAGCACTGGGGTGTTTCCAGGAATCATTTCCATCAGTGGAGAGGCGGTAAAGTTCGGATTTTGTTCTGCGATGTCCGTGCCAACCTTGGGCTGAAAAGCCAGCAGGGTTCCACACAAGGTAACTAGAAGGGAAAGAGCGAGAATTTTTTTCCAGAACATGGTCCACTCCTCTGTGCCACAAGACTTGCCAACCGATCGAATTATAACCGGGGTAAGACCAATAGCTAAAGGAATCGGAAATATTAAATGATGGGCTGTGTGGGATTGTCTTCCAGGGCATCCATGCGGAATTTACCCCAGGTCATTGGGCGGGCAAAAGCCTCGATGTGCAGCATGACCTCGCCATTTTGGAAAACGCGCACTGTGCCGGAGGATTGGCTGACAGTGACCGCAATGGCCTTGGTGCTTTTGCTGATAGCTGCCGCCGCCGCATGACGGGTTCCAAGACCCATGCTTAGGGTGAAGCCGGTGTATGGGGCCTCGATCCGCATGCATGCAGCCTCGGCCACCCCATCGCGCCTTATAATGATGGCGCCTTCCAGCTTGGCAATATCCTTGATTTGTTCACGAACTGCGGGGTCGCGAATGTCCCTTTCGGGATCGCAATAGCCCCGGAAGGGATTAAAGTTCATGGGGCGCGAAAGGTTCATCACCTTGCGGGTGTCTCCCACCACGAACATCGTTCCAACGGGCTGGCCTTCGCGGCCTTCCTGGCCGATCTCGGTAGCAAGGTCCACCACGGCGCGCAGGGTTTCCAGAGGCACCTGGGTGTCCAGCCTGCGAAGGTCTTTCGCGCTTAGTTTTTCCAGGTGTTCACCAAGGTGAATCAGGCTAAGGGTATCAAGCACATCGGGCTTTTCCTCACCCACTTCAATACCGTTATACAGGACCACCACTCCCGCGCCCTGGCGGAGTTTTTCGCTGCGAACAGCCTCAAGAAGCGCAAGGCTCATACGCTCTTGTGTGGGGGTGGGGCCGGATTCAATTTCAAGAAGGGTAAGATCAGGGTGTTCTTTCACCCGAATGCTGTCGCTTTGTTGTTTGGGAGCGACCAGAATCTTTATGCCTGATAGTTCCTTGAGCACACTATCCCAGTCCATGGGGCCATCCGCCATGATCAATACCGCATCGGCGGGAATGGTTTGCACCATTTTCCGGGCGGCCTGCAACAGTTTGATAGTCTCCATGCCCAATGGCATTTGCTCACCTGATTCCAATTTGGATAATGCCAACCTTACATCATATTATTTTGATGTTTGAAATCGAACAAGCGAAGAATGTCTGATATGCGCCACAAATGATAATAAAGGTTGGGATTATTCAACCTTGTACTTCAGCACATAGGCGTATTCGTTGCCGCTGTTTGGTTTTTGCACAGCAACCACGATGGATCCGGGGGGCGCCCTGAAGTTGGCCATAAAGCCCGTTCCTTGTCGCGGAGAGGTTACCAATGGCTTGTCGTTGGCAACAATCAGCATCTTGGCAATATCACTGGATTCAATGATCACCCGCACTTGCTGGCCGGTTTTCAAACGAGATTGCAAGGGAGCATCCACAACCTTCAACTTCACCCCCGGCACATCAAACACTTCAGGAAAACCATCAAACCCCTTGGCCTTGATGGACTTGTTGATGTTCGCAGGGCTGATTCCCATGCGAAACATCGAGGCCCTCACCAGTGGCAGCCGGTCAAACTCATCCTTCGAGATGGTCTTCTCGATGAGTTGCCATTTGGAATCCTCCGGATAGTGCGAGAATCTCATCTGGTCGGGTGGAACCAGAAAGAACATGGGTTCGAAGTTCTTCTTGAATTGTTCTTTTTCGATGCTTCCAGACCCGAAGGTCGGGTCGATCAATTCCCATTTGCCATCCAGCTTGACGGCGTTCCAGGCATGGGTGTTGTGCAGGGGCACGCCGGACTTGTCCTTGTTGCCATCACGGGCATGGCCGGTAATTTGCACCACCTCAAGCCCGGCTTCCTCGCAAAGCTTTTTGTAAATGCGCGAGTATCCCTCGCAGACGCATAGACGGTTTTTCAACACCGCTTCAGGAGTGTTCTTCTCAAGTTTCAGGTCTTTCTTCAATAGGGAATCCACATCATAGCTGATGCGATCTGTCACCCAACGGTAAATGCACCAGGCTTTCTCCTTATCGCCCTTGGCTTTCGAGACAAGAAAATCCGCGAGTGTCTTGAAGTCCACCTCATCGGCTTTCCTGGCGGACAGAGCATGCTTTTCCAGCGCGGGAAATCGCGGGGTGCGTGGCGGTTCGGCCTGCGCCTCCATCAGCAACAAGGTGGTGGCCGGAAGAAGTAGAAAAGCGATGGTTCTAAGTGCAAAAGGCATTATCTGGCGCATGAAGGTTCACTTTCCTTTAACTGTGAAAGTAACAAATATTACCATGAAATTTTGTCATCAAGAAGGTTTGACTTTGCCGATTTGATAAGGAACAATAAATTCTGCCCGATTTATTCCCACCCCAATGGACATTCATGCTTCCTAGCAAGACCAAGGCACCGGTAATTTGCAGTGGACCAACCCGAAGAGGGTTGCTTGCCTTGGGTGCGAGTGCGTTTTTACCCGCGTTCATGGGTGGGGATTACGCTCGTGCTGCCAAGCAATCGCAGACCCGTTCGGTAATCTTGGTGAACCTGTTTGGCGGACCCAGCCACATAGATACCTTCGATATGAAGCCCGATGCCCCCAAGGAAATAAGGGGCGAGTTTAGCAGTATCCCCACCAGTATTCCTGGTTACCGTGTATGCGAATACTTGCCTCAGATCGCCAGGCGCATGAACGATGCCACCATCATTCGCACGGTAAGCCATGGCTACAACAGCCACAATCCGTATTCGGTGCTGACCGGTTTTACCGGTGGTTCAGATCGCGAGAATTATTTTGCCAAGCCGAGTGATCATCCGTCGATGAGTGCGATCTGCCAGCATTTGGGGATGAATACCCCGGGTGTGCCTTTTCATGTGCTGATGCCTGCCTACCCTGGTTTCAGCCAGGGATTAAGGCGTGCAGGCCCCTATGGTGGCTACCTGGGCAGACAGTACGATCCCTTGCTGACACAATGTGAACCGACCTTTGCGCGCAAAGGTGCTTTTTACGATCCTGTGGTACCCGTGGGCGAGCCCATGCTTGGCGGTTTGGGCAATAACATGGGAATTACCATCGATAGATTGCAGGATCGCAAAGCTCTTCATCGCAATATGGAAAGCGCTCGCCAAAGTTATAACTCAGGTAACGTTGGCAAGGCCTGGAACCGCCAGCAGCATGATGCGTTTGAACTGCTGACCTCCTCCCGAATTGGTTCCGCGATTGACCTTCAAAGAGAGCCCGCCTCTGTTTGTGATCGTTATGGAAGAAACCTCTATGGGGCCAGTTTGCTAGCAGCCCGCAGGTTGGTTGAGGCTGGAGTGACTTTTGTGACGGTCAACTGGGAATGCGCCGCCGATACCCATGGTGGCCATTGGGATATGCACAACAACAACTTTGGTATGTTGAAGTTTAACCTTCCCATTTTGGATGTTATGGTGAGCGCATTGATGGATGACCTTCAGGCCCGGGGTCTATGGGATTCCACGCTGGTGATAGTCACGGGTGAAATGGGAAGAACACCCAAGGTGAATGCCGCCGCAGGTAGAGATCATTGGCCCCAGTGCGGGTTTGCCCTGCTGTTTGGATCGCAGATTCGCAAGGGATTGATCTACGGAACCTCGGACAAGCAGGCGGCTTATCCTTCCGATCACGCCGTCAGCCCGGGTGACTTGTGCGCTACCGTGTATCATCTTCTGGGCGTGGATTCTGAAGCCACCATGTTGGATAATCTAGGCAGGCCAATTCATGTCTCGCATGGCGGCAAGCCTATTATGCAGATTCTTGGCGGTTGAGTTTTCTGACTCATCATTCTTGCATTGTGGCCTGTTCCTGCTGCTAATATAATTTCATTAGTGTTCTTTATCCTGGTGGTTGAATCATCCCATGCAATTGGAAATGAGACCTCCCGTACAGGACTTGGTTTTCCAATTGTACGGCAGGCATTTACATCCCGAGTTTTTCGATATCCTCGCCTCACGAACGGTGGAGCGTGAGAATTATAAGCTTCATGTTCGGGTGACCTCCACGGGGCATTGGATCACCTTTGAACACCCTGAAATGATTCTCAGTGAGGTTGCTGGCGCGAACAATCAGGAGTTTCCCGACAGCAAACGACTAGTGGACCTTCAACTTCGCCAGGGTTACACCGGCAAGCTGGAACTGGCCCACAATATCTTTTACGAGCATTGCTTTCAGGTGGAACATCTTGGGCCCGAGGCTTTTCCACACATCCACAAGGAAATCGTTGCGGATGGCCGCAAGCGTGGCTTGATTCACCATTTTCGCACCGCAAGTCGGTTCGCGCTTCCCGCTCTTGGATTCGTGACCGCCGATGCAAGGGATGGTTGCATCGTCATTGCCACTTTTCACACCTTTCCCGGCGAATACACCGTGGTGAAGACTCAATCCCTTATCGAACGCCGGTAGCCCAGTTTTCGAATGCCTTATTCTTGCGCCGTTGTAACCAATCACAACGAAAAGATTTTGATTGCTACCAGAAGTGGAACCTTCAAAATAGCCTTTTGCAATTGAACTTCATTTAGGAGGGTGGAAAGTTGGATCGTGCTGAAAGAGTGAGGCAGATCATCGACAGCGGTATTGTGGCCATTGTGCGATCTCAGGATGCGAAGCAGTTGGTTGGGGTGGCGAAGGCCCTGGCAGATGGAGGCGTAAGGGCGGTGGAAATCACCATGACGGTGCCCGACGCGCTTTCAGTTATCCGGGAAGTTCATCGCGAACTGGGGGACCGGATTATTCTTGGGGCCGGTACCATTCTGGATACCGAGACTGGCAGGGCAGCCATCCTTGCTGGCGCCGAGTATCTGGTATCGCCAGTACTGAACCTTGACCTGATAAAGCTTTGTAATCGTTACGACAAGGGAATCATGCCCGGGGTGTTCAGCCCCACCGAAATACTGACCGCGTATGAAGCCGGCGCCGATGTTTGCAAGGTGTTCCCCGCGGAAGTTCTCGGGCCGGCATTCTTCAAGGCGGTTCGTGGTCCGTTGCCACAGGTAAAAATGATGCCTACCGGCGGGGTGGACCTGACCACCGCCGCAAAGTTTCTTGAGGCCGGAGCTTGCTGTCTTGGCGTGGGAAGTCAGTTGGTGGAGCCCAAGGCTGTTGCCGATGGAAACTTTGACCGTATTCGTGATCTGGCCAGCCAGTATGTTCAGATCGTCAGGGATTTTCGTTCCAAAAAGAAATAGAGGTTAGAAGATGAGTGCAGAAATCATTACCTTTGGCGAAGCGATGATTCGCCTTTCCCCTCCCAACTTTTTAAGACTGGAACAGGCTCGCAGCCTCGACCTTAGGGTCGGTGGCGCGGAATTGAACACGGCGGTGGGACTGGCCAGGTTGGGTCACAAGACTGCCTGGGTTTCACGCCTGCCTGATAATCCCCTGGGCCGGCTTGTTGCCAACCATGCCCGTGAAGCCGGCGTGAATGATTCCCATGTTATCTATTCCAAGGATGACAGGCTTGGATTGTACTTTCTGGAGTTTGGCGCAGCACCCCGTGCCAGCAGTGTGGTGTACGATCGCAAGGGTTCCGCGATTGCTGCCATCCAGCCGGGAATGGTTGCCTGGGACAAGGTTTTTCAGGGTGCGAAATGGTTCCATGTGACTGGTATTACCCCTGCGCTTAGTGCCAGCGCTGCGGCGGTTACCAAGGAAGCCCTTATTGCCGCCCGAAAGGCGGGTGTTCAAACCAGCATGGACTTGAACTATCGCGTGAAGTTGTGGTCCACGCAGGAAGCAGGCAAATGTCTCTCGGAATTGATGCAGTACACCAATGCGCTCATCACCACCGAGGAGGATGTGGAAAAGGTCTTTGGCATTACCGGCAAGGATTATGAGGATGTGGCTGCAAAGGTGGCCGAGAAATTTTCGCTGGATATTGTTGCCATCACCCTGCGGGAAAACCCGCTGGTTTGGAAGAACTCGTGGACCGGTATTGCCTACCAGAAGGGCAAGGTCTACAAGACACGAACCTACGAAGTGGAAATTGTGGATAGATTGGGAGCGGGTGATTCTTTTGCCGCCGGCCTGATTCATGGTTTGCTGACCGGCGACATCCAGAAGGCGGTGGACTGGGGCGTTGCCACCAGTGCCATCAAGCATTCCATCCCAGGAGACTTTGCATGGGTTCGTGCCGATGAGGTGGAAAGCCTTCTCAAAGGCGGGGGCCTGCGCATTAGCAGGTAAACTTCATGAAATCCCTCAGCGTGGAACAGTCCCGGCAGATCGATTGGATTGCCAAGGATCGGGGCCATATTCCCGGCATTGTTCTTATGGAGAATGCCGGGCGTGGTATTACCGAGTGCCTGCTGAGGCGTAAACCCAAATCTGTGCTTGTTTGTTGTGGCAGGGGCAACAATGGGGGAGATGGATTTGTGATAGCCCGCCATCTGGATCAGGCCGGCATTCCTGTTCGGGTAATCCTGTTTGCCAACCCAAAAGACCTCTTGGGCGATGCCTACCTGAATTACTCCATGATCTACCATTCCGATATTCCGCTGGATGTGTTTCCGAAGGTTGGCGAAGAGGGGTTCCAGAAGCACCTTGAAAAGGTGGAATGGGTGGTGGATGCCTTGGTGGGAACCGGGCAGAAGGGATCGCTTAGGGCGCCATTTGATATGGCTGCAAAGCTGATCAACCAGTCTGGCAAAAAGGTTCTCGCGGTGGATATTCCATCGGGCATGGATGCCGATACTGGGGAAACTACCGAACCCACAATCCGGGCAAACTTAACAGTTACGATGGTTACCCCGAAGAATGGTTTTTCCAACCCCAAGGCCAAAGCCAATCTGGGCGAACTGGAGATTGTAGGCATTGGCCTGCCCAGATGCTGGCAGCCCTCTTGAAATTCATTTCTTGCAATGGTATCAGCGCTGTTGCACAATTTATTTGTGCAAACCCAGCATGGGTTTCATTTCCAAAGGAGGAATGAATGAAGAAGTTCTTGTTATCCCTGGCTGCAACGCTGGGGATGGGAGTATTTGTCATGGCAGCCGATAAGGCCGAAGAAGGCAAACCAGCGCCCAAGGTCGTTCTGGATGCCGCGGGTAAGGGCAAAAAAGCCCAAGTTAACCTCGATGATTTCAAGGGTAAGAAGAATGTGGTTTTGTTCTTCTACCCCAAGGCAATGACGGGTGGTTGAACGAAGGAATCGTGCGGATTCAGCGGTCTTGCTGAAAAGTTCTCCGCACTCGATACCGTAGTTTTCGGTATCAGTACCGATACATTCGATCTTCAGCAGAAGTTCGTGGAAAAAGAAAAGCTGGAGATCCCACTTCTTGCGGATCCGGAAAAGAAAGTCACCGAATCTTTCGGTGCCTTGGGCAAAAGTGGCATGGCTTCCCGTTACACTTATGTGATTGATAAGCAGGGTGTGGTCAGGAAAATCTACACCACGGTAAAGCCTGATGCACACCCGCAGGAGGTTCTGGAATACATCCAGAAAAATCTCAAGTAGCATTCAGGGTTAGGTTAATAAACGAACAAGGCACTGGACTTCCAGTGCCTTGTTGCGTTGGAGGGGGAGAGATAAAACTCTTAGTACTTGACCACGAAATCGATCGCGAAGGTAAACAGGCCGTTGGAAGGGTTTCCATCGTTGTTGTAAGCCTTCGAGACAGAGTTGTTGTCATATCGGAATTCAGGCCTTACCCACAGTTGATCATCCCACATCTTGTAGGTGATACCTTGGGTAAGGGAGGTATACAGACCTTCGTATCCGGTCCTTACACCCTTTGTATCCGTGAAGAATTCAACACGGCTTGTGGTGGACAGTCTGTCGTTGAAGGTGTAGGTCAGGTAGTTCATAAAGCCATACCAGTTGGCCCAACCTTGGTAAGCCCTGGGGGTAACGCCGTCCCTTTCGTAGAAAGGTGTTCCACCATTGGTATCCCAGTTGTTGATGAAGGAGTACATGCTGTCGGATGTGTAGTACCACTTGTCACTGATCTTCCAGTTGAAGAGAATTTCAAACACATCATAGTTGTTTGCGGTTTGAATTCTGGAATTGAAGCTGGGGTCAGTCAGGTTGGTGTTGAACGCGATGTTGGCGTTGCCGTCTTCGGATTCCCACTTGATACCGCCAAGGTAAGCCACCTTGCTGGCTGGGCCAAAGAACACATCATTACCAGCGGTAATTGCGTTGCTCCATGTCCACCTTTCCCCAATCTTGGTTTGGGTAAGGGCACCAGTGTGCGTAAAGGGATTGTTCATGAAGGTTAACGCGCGGCTAACCAGTTTGTTCTGGGTTGTATCGATGCTTTCATTACAAATAATGGTGTAGAAACGACCAACCTTGGAGTCCATTCCACCAGCGATGTTGGGATTGTAGTTCTCAACATAGAACTGTGGCAAATCCACGCCGTAGTTGTTGGGCAGGCCGTTGTTCATACGAAGCTGGCTGTCCATTAAGTTGTTCTGCAGGGTAAAGCGATAATCAGAACCTGGCAGAATACCTTCGATGTGGAAACCCCAGTTGGATTCCTTCGACTTTGTGTCAACGGCCTTTTCGATCATCAACATGTTTTGTTCCAAAAGGAACTGGTTGGCCTGATAGTTCATCGCCATGGGAAGGTTCACGCCATTGGCGGTGGAGGCAGTGTAGTTACCTTGCATGTAACCTTTCATCACAATGCCTTTGTCATCCAGCAAAAGACCCGTTGAGGTACCTTCCAGAAGTCTCATCAAAAAATATTTCTTTGCCGGTTCTTCTTCTTTTTCTTCCTCTTTCTTTTCCCCTTCCGCAGGAGCAGCAGCATCCTTCGGAGCCTGGACCAACGAAATTGGTGCCATGGAAGGAATTGGCTTAACCAGGTTTTTATCCACAGGTGTTTGAGCTGTGGCTAGCAAACCACCTAAAAACAAAGATTCAAACATACCATCACCCCTAAAAAATGTAATCGCGGCATCCTTGCCGCTTGCTAGCGATCCAAAAACTGGAGAGGGGAATTGGCCTCGTGAGAGGAAGCACTTCCTTGTGCTCATCAGCTACGATCCTATCGACCTATTTTTAAGGATCTATTGAACGAATGTGGGTAACCAGAACATGGGTTTTTGGTGGCTATATACTTACAATCCGCAACCTTTTGCGAATTTGTACAATTTAACAGTAATTTGTTAAAAAGGGATGGCTGGGAAAGCAATTAGCCCCCGGGGTATCCCAGGGGCTCTTAACATTTTTCGAAAAGGTTATCGGCTAACCAGTTGAATGGTTTGGGCACCAGCGGGCTTCACTTCAATTTGCTTTTGGAAAACTGCACGGCCCTGCGCATCTGCCAGATAAACCAGCCAGTTTCCAGCTTGAAGGTTGGTACCAAAACGGCCTTGGGCATCGGTGGATACCGAGGTCTTCATACCACTGATGGATTCGTGAACCATAATAAGCTTCGCGCCATTTGCCGGCTTCATGTTGGCATGTACCACAACTCCTTCCACATTGTTGGAAGAGCTGATGGAAACAATCCTGTCCAACTTTACTGGGCTTTGCTGGGGAGCTTTTGGCTGTGCCAACGGAGCCGGATTATTCCAGTTTGGGGCTACTGGCTGTGCAGGCACGATACCTGTTCCACGAACACCACTGTTGATGGTGCTGGGATTTGGGCTGATGGATTCACTAACACCAGGGGCTGCTACTGCTGGTGCCGGGGTTGGAACTGCCTTTTGTTCCTGAACACCGGGAGCCATCGCTGGAGCAGGAGTTGGTGCTCCAACAGGGGTTGGGCAGGTGTTGCAAGGTGCTGCAGTCTGGGGGAAAATCGGCGCACCCACTGTTGTGGTGGAGCAGGTGGTTTGCGGTTCGTAATAGTAGGATTGCTTGTAGCTGGTTACCGGCTTGGCGGCTGTCCTGAGAACATAAGAAGTGACAGGGCAGTTTTGCGCTTTAAGCGAATAACTGGTCACAGGTGTGTTTACCGTCTGATATCCACAAGAGCATGGATCATAGTAATAGCTGGTCTTGTAGGAGGTAACAGGCTCGTAATAGTAGCTGGTTTTGTAGGTGGTTACTGGTTCGTAGTAGGAAGTTTGTTCATAAGTGGTTACTGGTTCGTAGTAAAACTTTTGAACATAACGGGTGGTGCAAGGGCTGCAATTTTGCTGCACGCAAGCCGGTGTGGGGCATGGGGAAGTTGCAACCGGAGCAGGCTGGTAATTTGAAGTTGAGGTGGTGGATTTGTTAAAGCAGGTTGCCTGATAAACATTATTCCAACCGGCGAAAACCTGGGATTGGGACAGTGCCAAAAAAGCAAAAGCCCCGACAAAGAGTTTTTTCTTCAAGTTCATCATGATTCATCCTCCAACCAGAACAATCCATTTGAGCTGGCAAAAAATTGTAGGTCTTCAAAGACCATTTAAAGCTCAAATTTCCACAAAAATTCTGATAATTTTTGGGAAAATAAAACTATTCACTCAAGTTAAAGGAGTTTTTTGCCGGCGCAATCAAATTGAGTTCATTACGGGTAGAAATATGGAGAGGATCAGCAGAATAATTAGAAATGCCGGTATAATCGTTTCCTTTGGAACCAATCTTTGTCTTTTGCCTATCTTTGCAGATTATGGAAATCATCGCTGACTATAAATGGCAAACCCCGCTGGTACTGCCAGCGGGGCTTACCCAAGTTAACTTTTACAGGCACTTTTTAAGGGCTTCCAATGCCCCATCATAATTGGGATGATTCGTTACTTCCTTCACATACTCTGCGTGAACCACTTTACCAGCGGCATCTAAAACAAACACGGCGCGGGTCAGCAATGGCAAAGGCAGGCCTTCCAACAGTACCCCGTACTGTTTGCCAAATGAATGATCGTGGCAATCGGAAAGCGTTTGCATGGTGGTGATGCCTTCGGCGCCGCAAAAGCGTTTCTGCGCAAACGGCAAATCCAGGCTTACGGTGTAGGCGGCAACCTTATCCTTAAGCCCTGCAAGTTCCGTTTCGAATTTCTTGGTTTGCAGGCTGCACACCCCGGTGTCCAAAGAGGGAACCACGCTGAAGAGTCTGGGCTTTTTTCCGGTGCCAGCCAGATTCACAATATCCAAACCCACCAGACATTTGAAATCAGGCGCGAGGTCTCCAACCCTGATTTCCGGACCAACCAATGATTTGGCTTCATTCTTGAAAGTTACCGCATTCTCTCGACGAATCATATGAACCTCCTTGGAATAGTTTCTGTTCAAACCTCACACATTTCAGGATCCTTGCGATCATAACCATAGCGGTCAATCACATGACCCCAACGCTCGTTGATTTCGCGTACCACTCTGCGCTTCAGTGACTTGTATTTGTTGGTTTTGTAATCCTTGCGATTGTCCAGATATTCTTTCAGGTGTGGTACCAAGGGCCTTATGTCACCCAGTTCCAGTTTTTCGTAAATCTGTTCCATGTGAGAAAAAGGATCCTGCATCAGGTCTTCGTAGCGGATTTCAATGAACCGGTTGGGGGCAACCAATTTCTTGTCGCGTTCCACGCAGCCGTACAGCAATTCAAATTCACGCAGAACTTTTTCCTCGATTCCTTGAAAAGCCGGCGTCTGCATGCCATGGGTGCGATGCAGCGATTTCCAAAGGTTTACCGTGGATGGATAAACCACATAGGGATCCCGCACGATGTGAATAAAGCGGGCATCCGGGAACATTTCCAGCAGGGTGGGAATGCGTGCGGTATGCGTGGGGGATTTCAACACAAGCCTGCGATTGTCCGTAAAGGTAATCTCGGAAAGAAACCGGCCAAACGCCTTTTTCCATGAAGCCTTTACCTTGGGGTGTAGCTTTTCAATCTCAAACGCATTCGGATCGGTTTCAGGATTATTTGGAAAGGCAATCGAAAGGTAAGGCGATGGCTGCCCCATCATGCATAGCGCGAATTCATCTTCCTGGGGCCTGTCCCAACCAGCTTCCATATTGTCCATGGGGCGTTTGCTGGGTAGCAGAAAGTTGAAATAGTTCTTGAAGATTTCCTCGGTGAGAAGGAAATGATTGGGGTCCAGGCAATGGTAGGTGTTGGGGAATGTGTTGCGGGGATCCAGTATCATCAGTTCATGCATCAGGGTGGTGCCTGTGCGCCAATGACCGATGATGAAAACAGGTGGCTTGTCAATTTTCGTTTTGGAAGGAATGTTACCGTACCAGGCATCCTGCAGAAGCCTTAAACCCAGGTGAATTGTGCTAACAGCAGTGATATTACAGCCAATATAAAGCTTGCCTGGGTGAATGAAGAGCTTGTTTTTTACAAGCAAACGCAGCCAAGCTTGCAGAATGCAACCTTGCCACATGCGTGGTGCCCATTCCTGCTTCGGTGCCTTGTTTTTCTCTTCCGGACTCGACATGTCACCAATCCCAGCAAAGGAGTCTATGCGTTTATTCTGCAAGCCCGGGAAGGATCTTCAAGCTGAAATGATGGCCTGGCCTTGCTTAGAACAGTTCACGGATGGGCTGACCATGGTCCAGAATGAATTTTGGCCTGCCTGTGGGATCCTGATAAATGGCATCCAGAGGGACATCCATATGTTTGTAAATAGTGGCGGCAATGTCACCCGGAAGAATGGGGCGTTCCTTGATGGTTCCGCCATCCGCTTCGGATGCTCCAATCACCTGACCGTGGCGCAGTCCACCACCCGCCAGCGCCATGGACATGATCTGCGGCCAATGGTTCCGGCCATCGGTACTTCCCTGAGTGCCCATTTGCGGTGTTCTTCCAAATTCACCCATGGCAATCACCAGCACATCATCCAGCATGCCCCTTTCGCCAAGGTCATTCAGGAGGGTGGTGTAGAAATGATCAAACAGCGGAAGCAAAGGTTTCAATCCTTTGCCGATGCCACCGTAAGGCGGAATATTATCGCCATGGTTGTCCCAGGTGCCAGAGGCGGTGTGGTAACTGAGGTCGATGGTAACAAAGCTGACGCCAGCCTCGACAAGCCTGCGCGCAAGTAGCACCTGCTGGCTCCAGAGGTGGTTGCCGTACTTTTCGCGAATATTTTTTGGCTCAAGAGAGATATCAAAGGCTTCCCTGGCCCTGGGGCCGGAAACAATTTCCAGAGCCTGCTGCGAGAAACGATCCATGGCATCAAAGTTGCCGGACTTGTCCATATCTCTACGCAGGGTGTCAAAGCTTTTCATCAGCGTGGTGCGGTCGCCAACCCGGGATATATCCACCTCGTTGGGTAGCTTGAAAAGGTTGGCCTCGCTGAACTTGCCGGTATCCACGCCAACATTGGTGTAGATGGGTAGCTTGGTGGCTTGCTCGCCCGGGAACGGATCATACTGTTTGCCCAGATAACCGCCAAAGGCAATGTGTGATCGCGATTTTGCAAAGGTCACATAGGCGGGCATCGCAGGATGATTGGAGCCATGATACTTGGAAACTATCGATGCGATGGCGGGGTAGTTTCTGGCTTCTGGATTAACGCGCGGTTCCGCTGTGGTGTTGGCGGTCTGCATGACCATGTTCGGTTCATGGTTGCTACCTTTGGCATCCACGGAACGAATCAGTGTTATCTTGTCGAGAATTGCAGCTTGCTTGGGAAGATGCTCACAAATGCGCACCCCGGGCAGGGCTGTGTTAATGGTGCCAAAGGGGCCGCGATTTTGCAGGGGTCTATCGGGCTTGGGGTCCCAGGTGTCAATCTGGCTCGGGCCACCAGTCATCCAAAGAAGGATCACAGATTTACCAGAACTTGCAGACTTACCTTTGGCGGCAGCATTGGCCCTGTGTTTAAGAAGGCTTGGAAATGTAAGTCCGCCCATTCCCGCCAGTCCAACTTTTAGAAAGTTTCTCCGGGAAGATGCCACCAACCCCTCGCGCTCCAGCGGGTTCAGGAATCCGAATGCGTGTGGGTGTTGGTGTGCCATGGTTGTTATCTATTAAAGCTTTTTGCGGAAGGATTAAAAAAGTATAGCCCACAGCCCACCTTAATGCCAGCCGAAAGGCCATAGCGTATGGCAGTGGATGGTGCAGGTTGGAATGGTTTTAAGTGCTATATTTGGGGTAACTCAAACCCTTTGCGTGCCTCGCGACCCACAAATTTATTGGCTTCGGCGTCATCAAAGGTTTCGGTCGCAGGATCAAACTTCAGCTTCTTGCCAGTTCTCCAGGCAATGTTGCCAGCATGGCAAAGCACGCTGCTTTGGTGCCCCTGTTCGATTTCCTGGTTCAGGTTTTCTCTCTTGCGGGATTTCACACAGTCCAGAAAGTTGCGAATATGCAATGGCAGTGGCGATGGGCTGGTACCTTGCTTCACAAGCTTGTTGTCTTTGTCGAAGGCTTTCCAATTTGAGTTGGAAATAAGAACCCATCCACCCTCGCCATAGATGGCGGCACCCTCGGTCAGGTCATGCAGTTTGGGCCTGGACCAGATGCGCATTTCGTAAACCAGAATTCTGTCCTCATATTCGTAAGTCACCTGCATGGTGTCGGGCCATTCCTGGGCATCGTTGAAGAAATATTTTCCACCCGCGGTGCTGATCGATTTCGGGTAACCCGAGGCACCCAGCGCATACCTTCCGTAGTCCAGCCGGTGAACGCCATCATTGCCCAGATCGCCACAGCCATAATCAAAGAACCATCTCCACGAGCCATGAAATCTACGTTGGTTAAACGGGCGTTTGGGCGCGGCCCCCAGCCAAAGGTCATAGTCCACCCCGTTGGGTACTTCGCTGTCTGGCACAGCATTGACAGGGCCCTGACGATCGGTTTCCCAGCTTCTGCCGAAGATGGGTCTGCCGATGTTCCCTGCACGAATGTACTCGACCGCTTCCTTCAGGAAGGCTGCACTGCGGGCCTGGGTTCCCATCTGCACCATGCGGTTGTACTTGCGTGCCGCCGCAACCATGGTCTTGCCCTCGACAATATTGTGACCGTCCGGCTTTTCCACATACACATCCTTGCCCGCCATGCAGCCATGAATGCAGGGCAGGGCATGCCAGTGATCCGGCGTGCCAATCACGAAGGCATCAATGGATTTATCATTCAGTATGTCTTGGTAGTTGATGACAAGCTTTGGTTCCTTGCCGGTCTTCGCCTTGATCTCGGCTGCCTTGCGGGTTCGCACCGATTCATCAATGTCCACAATATGGGTGACATCGACATCTGTTTGGTTGGCAAAGTTTGCCAAAAGAGAACCACCCTGGCCACGCACACCAATGCAAGCCACCCTGATCTTATCATTGGGGCCTGCCAGAATTTCCCTTGGGCCTGTAACAAAATACCCTGCGGAGAGTGCGCTTGCCGCTTTCAAAAAGGATCTACGATTTGTTCCCTTTTGCATGATGGTTTCTCCAGGGATTTAGGTGGGAAGGGTCAGGTTTTGAAAAAAGGTTAGAACAGCTCCCGGATGGGAAGGCCCTTTTCCACAAGATGTTGTGGTCGGCCGTTGGGATCGTTGATGGTGGAATTGGGATCAATGCCAAGAACTTTGTAAAGGCTTGCAAAGATATCTTGGAAATGAACGGGTCGGGAAATTACCCTTGCCGCATGATGATCGGTTGCGCCAATGACCTGTCCGCCCTTCATTCCGCCACCGACGAGTAATGCCGGGCTTACCTCGGGCCAGTGGTGCCGTCCGGCGGTCTTTGGATCTATCCGCGGGGTTCTGCCAAACTCACCCCAGGCCACTATTGCCACATCATCCAACATGCCTTTTTCTTCAAGGTCAGTTACCAGTGCGTGAATTGCGTTATCAACGATGGGTAAAAGGTTTCGCATGCGGGTGAAGTTGCCTTCATGGGTATCGAAATCGCTGAACGAAACACTGACACATCGCACCCCCGCTTCGATCATCCGGCGGGCGATCAGAAGTTTTTTGCCAGCGTTGCCATCCTCACTGGTGCTGGATTTTCTTCCGTCCGCCGAGTTCAGGGTGTACCTGCCAACAATGGAATCCGGTTCCCTGGAAAGATCCAGTGCGTTGGCAAGCTTGCCAGAGAGAATGATTCCAACCGCCTGCTGGGTGAACCTGTCCAGTGCGTCCATGGTTCCGCTGGCATCCAGGTTTTTACGGGCGGAATCAAAAGTTGCCAGCAGTTTGGTCCGGTCACCAACCAGGTCCGGGGTAAGGCCTTCCACTAGGTTCAGGTTAATGCTCTGGGATCTACCAAGCCGGGCAAGTTCGTTTTTCATCCCGGCTTCCAGTTCCCGGGTGAACATATGGGATATGTCGGGACGGAAGGGTGTGTAAGTGGGGCCAAGAAAACCCGGGCGGGCGCTGTTTCTTACCTGTGGCCTGCCCTGCATGATATCCACAAACACGGGCGCCATATCGCTGGCAGAGCCAAACATCTTTGCAAGCACCGACCCAAAAGCCGGCCTTCCACCCAGAGAAGATAGTTCCTTTGCGGTGAAGCCCGACTGGCATTGGAAGCCATCGTGCGCACCGGCAGAACCCACAAGAGATCGAACAAAAACACACCTGTCTGCAATTTGTGCGATCTTGGGCAGCAGTTCTCCCACCTGAATTCCAGGTACTCTGGTGGAGATGGGCTTGAACTCGCCACGGATTTCCGCAGGGGCTTCCGGTTTCAGGTCGAACATATCCAGTTGGGGCGGGCCGCCATCCAGATGAATGTTGATGATGGACTTTTTGGTGGAACCGGATTTGGAATTCGCTTCCGCACGCAGAAGTTCCGGCAGGGCAAGCCCGGCCATACCCATGGCACCCGCGGTAAGAAAATGCCTGCGGCTTAAGGGCTCGCTGAAGTTTCCAAAGATGGAGAGCATGATTTTACCGACCGGGTGGGTTGGATTAAGTTCAACACCGATTTATGGAGTTTAACGATACTCCAATCTCCATGACCAAGCAAGCGGATATATGAGCTATTATCGGCAAAACTGGGGCTTTGGCTTGAACCCCTTAAGCCAGAAGTTCGTTCACCGGGTTGCCCCACGGGCACAGGGCCTGAGGTCTGGAAAGACGATCCACGATTTCCAATTCATGGGAAACCCCCAGGCATTGGTACATCGTGGAAATGATGTCAGCGGGGGTCAGCGGGTTCAGGCTGGGGTGCGAACCAATTCGATCGCTGGCCCCGTAGACCAACCCCTTCTTGAATCCACCACCAAACAGCATCAACGAGTAGCAGAAATTCCAATGATCCCTGCCAGCATTCGCGTTGACCTTGGGTGTTCTGCCGAAATCTCCAAGAACCGCAACCAGGGTTCGATCCAGCATGCCACGCGCGGTGAGGTCGTTGATTAGTGATGTGATGGCCATGTCAAATTGTGGAAGAAGCTCGCCCTTTAATTTCTTGAAGTTATTGCCATGGGTATCCCAGGTGGCGTTGGCATCAGGTGCCCAGGAGATGCATGCCAGCCTGCTGCCGGCTTCAATCAGTCTGCGGGCAAGAAGAACACTCTGGCCGTAGATGTTCCTGCCGTAGGCATCGCGAAGCTTGACTGGTTCCTGTTCGATCTTGAAGGCGGTGCGCGTTCTTTCCGAGGCAAGTAGATCGAAAGCCTTGGTTTGAAAAGCATCCAGATCTTGCGCTTTTGCGGCATTGGTTTTGCCTAAAGAATGGATCAGGTTGCGACGGTTGCCCATGCGGTTTCCATCCACATCACCGGCGTAGGTAAGTTCTGGCAGACCGAAATCCGCGGAGTTTGGGTCTCTCAGTACAAACATGGGATCATAGGTTTTGCCCATGATGCCGCCAAAGAACCCCGGTTGGGGCGGGCCACCAGCCCCTTCCTTGGTGATATAAGGCATGGAAACAAAAGGCACGGATGTACCTGCAGGAGGGCGATATCTGGCCAGCACGGAACCAATTGCTGGAATATCCGTTGGCTTTGCACCGCCACCCATTTCTCCACGATCATGACCGGTAAGGGATGTGTACACCGCCGCGGCGTGCGAGTTGTTCACGCTGTGGTGCATCGACCTTACCAGTGTTCCCAGATGCATCACCCGGGCAAGACAGGGCAGGTGTTCGCTTACCATCAGCCCCGGAACAGAGGACGCGATCGGCTTGAATTCACCGCGTATCTCCGCGGGGGCTTCAGGCTTCATGTCCCACATATCTAGATGGCTGGCACCACCATTCAGAAAGATCACAATACAAGAATCGGCTTTGGCCGTGTTGCTGGTGTTGGCGCGCGCGGAGTTAGCCTTCAGAAGCCTTGGCAGCGTTAAACCCGCAATGCCAGAGGCACCGATGGTTAGAACTTTTCTGCGGTTTAGAAGCGTTTCGTGGGTCATGGTAAGAATGATATTTTGTATTACAAATGGCGTTTATGCAAGTCTCAAATATCTTTTGGCCGCCCACAGGCTGGGGAACTCAAACATCTGTCTTTATTTCAGGTAACTTAAACAAACTTCCAATGGTAGAAGGATTGGATGACCATTTGCTGCGGGTTGGCAACTAGTTTGTCGCGCCAGTGCTGGTACTTGGTACCCAACATTAAGGCACCATCGCCAGGGGTGATTTCCAGGGAATGAACCTTGCCGGTTTCATCCTCCACGAACAGGGGCCAGGGGTGGCCAATGTTGGTGAATGTGCAAACGCTAAGAGTGATATCCAATCCCGGCCGGTCCACATGCTTTTTCAAGTCGGAACCGTTCAGGTAAATTCTGGTGTAGGAATTTTCCGCCACGATGTTTGTCCAGCCAGTCTTGTGCTGGATCAGGGGTGTCAGTGCGTGCAGAACCTGTTCGTATTCGGGAATGCGTGCCACACCATAGGAATTGCCATAGTGGGCATCGTTGCCTTCGTAGTTCAGGGAATTCTGGTTGGCGTAATTCACCGCGATCTGGTTCAGTTGCATGCAGCGCATTTCATCGAACAACTTTGGCAAAAACAGAATCATGGCTTGCAGGCTCCGGGCTTGTTGCGGTGAAGATCATTCCCGATGAAGTATAAACCCATGAAAGTCCCCGGCACCATATAGGCGCATTCGATCTGCGCTACAAGGCTGTGCTAACTGGTTCATCTGGTGGGGTTGAAGAGGATGTAGCAGATTTGCCACCACGTTTGGGTGGGCCAGAAACTTCATTGAAAGGTTACTGGGCAGGGTTTTTGGGTTTTTTACCAGGCTTTTTAATTTTGTTGGGATCCCTGACTTTGTTTGGATCCTTGATTTTGCCTTTTTTGGTCATGACCAGATCGCCAGCGTTTTCCGAAGCCTGATTGCTTGCCAAAGGGCCGGCGTTGGAGGCCGCCGATACATCTTGCTTGGAGCAACCTGCGCTAAACATCAGCGCGGGCACCAGCAACAAACAACCAGATAAAAATGGGTAAGAGCGCATTCGTGATTCCTAAATAAATATCAGTCATTACTATATCGGCAAAGGGCGCTGAAGTTCTTAGAAAGCCATGAAAAATTAGGATTTTATGACTTTTTTAGCGCAACCACCCAGTAACCAGCACCTTGCGGTAATCTAGAAAATAAGGTGCGGTTCTTTTCCGGGTTGGCATCGGTTAGAAAAACCACCGTCGCATGTAAGTTATTCCACGGAATTTTTTCCGCTTTCAGGGGAATTATTGTTAGGGCTTCGCCTTTGGCGTACAACCTTCCTGCGGGGCCAAGGTTTTGCATTTGCTGTTCATGTTTTTCAAGTTCCATTCGAAGGGAATTTTCGGTTTTGTTTGCCTTGGAAAGTTCTTCGCCTGCCAACCCGTTCGCCAGTTCCCTGACCTCTGCAAGTTCCTCGCGAAGCTGTGGGATAACTTCTTTTTCCTTTTCTTTGAGAAGTTCCAGATTCTGGGAATAGTGATTGGCCCCTTCCAAAGTTTCCTGCAAAACATGGATGGTTGCCAGGCCATGTTGCCGGATCAGTTGCTTTAAAGTCACCATTTCTTGAAGCTGACAGACTTCCACTTGTAATTGGTGTTCCTGGTAGAGCAAATCCTGGTCTTGCGGAGTCAGAGTGTTTGAAAATTTTTCGGCCTGCTTTTTAGCAAAGGAATCTTTATCCTCGGTTTGGGTGACCAAAAAATGCACAACATTGGTGGATGGAGTGCCGGTAACTGGCGGATGCTGGATGATGCGAATGCCGGGCAGATTATTTAGTATCACCGTAACAGAATCACCACTGGCGCTGGATATGGTTTCCGGCGATGGCTTTAGCTGGGAAATATCCTTCAAACTGGTTTCAAGGGCAGGAATCTTTCGAGCCAGGTTTTCGATATTTTGTTTGGTTGTGGCAGCATCAAATAACGGCTTGGCCCCACCAAGGGCAAGATAAACCCCCGCTGCAATCAGCAGGGCTACAGTGGCAAGAATAATTGCTGCACGCATGATGAAACCCATGCTAAGGGTTCAGGCTTTTGAAGCAAAATTGATTTTGGAATGGATGTTGGGTTTTTCTGTCAAACAGATCGTTAGCTATTGTGATTGGAAAGGTCACTGAGCGGGGGGTGTGAACCATCCGCTAATTGTGAATGCGATTGAAGAAAGATGTGTTTCTGGTATTGGTGTTTTGAAGTTGTTGAATGGAAAGAATCGGGGGGGTGTCAAACCCCCGGTCTAAAGGTGCAGCCGTAATGGATTTGGACTAGCCGTTAGGTTTTAATCATGATTATGAATTGAATGTGACCTCGCTGGGACTCGAACCCAGGACCCCAGCATTAAAAGTGCCGTGCTCTACCAGCTGAGCTACGAGGTCAACAATATCATTCTTAGGCCGGAAAGGCGTGAAGGTCAACCTTCAAAATAATCAATTTAAAGTTCGCCATGCTCGGCCAGCCAGCGCTCCGCATCCAGGGCGGACATGCAGCCGCTTCCAGCGGCCGTAATAGCCTGTCTGTAATAGTTATCGGCGACATCTCCGGCGGCAAAAACACCCTCCACGCTGGTCCAGGTGCGGGCTGCTTTCTTCCAAAGAATATAGCCTTTTTCGTCCAGTTCCAACTGGCCTTTCAGGAAGTCGGTATTTGGGGTGTGGCCTATGGCGCAGAACATACCGCTGGATGCCAGTTCCTGTACGGTACCATCCACCAGGTTTTTCAGGCGTACGCCGGTAACCCCATCCTTATCATTGCCCAGCACCTCATCCACGGCGCTGTTCCAGCATGGTTTGATCTTTGGGTTGGAAAGGGCGCGATCCTGCATGATCTTGCTGGCACGCAGCTTGTCGCGGCGATGTACCAGGTACACCACACTGGCAAACTTGCTAAGGTAGGAAGCCTCCTCAACGGCGCTGTCGCCGCCACCCACCACAACCAGTGGCTTGTTACGAAAGCGGGGCAGTGCTCCATCGCACACGGCGCAGGCGGAAACACCACGGTTTTTGAATTTATCTTCGCTGGGCAGTCCCAGGTAATTGGCGCGGGCGCCGGTGGCAATGATCACCGCCATGGCCTCGGTAACATGGCCCTCGAGAGTGTGCAGCTTGAAGGGTTTTTTCGAAAAATCGACATGGGTGATATCATCGGTAATGATGCGGGTGCCGAAGTTCACGGCCTGTTGGCGCATAAGGTCCATAAGTTCGGGGCCGGTGATGCCATGGCCAGGTTGGGGTGCCTTATCCTGAACCCAATAAGGCTGGCGCTCGGCTGGCAGGGCGCTTCCCAGAAATTCAAAGAGCTTGCCGGAAGGAAACCCGGGGAAATTTTCCACCTCGGTGGTAAGCGCAAGCTGCCCCAAAGGCAGGGTGCCCTTGATGCGGTTGTCCTCGGTAATGGCGCCTTCGTAAACCACCGGATTCAGATTGGCGCGGGCACAGTAGATTGCCGCAGTCCAGCCTGCGGGGCCTGATCCGATGATGACAACCTTTTCAGCCATTCCTTGCTCCTTTTATGGAAAAGCGGTCTTTGCGTAGAAAGCCCGTTCTGGTTACATTCTTAGTAGGAAGTCATTCTAGGAAGGACTTCCGCATGGCGCAATCAAAAGCGCGGCCAAAGGTCCAGATCGATGATTCATCAGCTTACGAAGCTCAGGGATATTCTTCATTATGTGCCACGATTTCGCGACCGCACCTTTGTGATTGCGCTGGATGGCGTGGTGGTGGAAAGCGAGAACTTTCGCAACATTCTTCTGGATATCGCTCTTTTGCGAAGCCTGAATATCGGAGTGGTGCTGGTGCATGGCGCGGCGCACCAGATTCAGAAACTTGCCGAGGGAATGAATATCAAGGCTTCCAACCTGGATGGTTCGGGCATAACGGATGCCTCCACCCTGAACCTGAGCCTGCTGGCGGCAAATCGGGTTTCCCATGAAATATTGGAAGGGCTTAGCGCCAACGACCTGCGTGGTGCCGTGGGCAATGCCATCGTTGCGCACCCCGCGGGCATTTTGCAGGGCATTGATCATCAGCATACCGGCCGGGTCGAGCGGGTGGATGTGGCCTTGCTAACCTCGCTGATCAAGCAAGATATAGTGCCGGTAATTCCGCCCATTGGCTGCGATGGCGAAGGCCACAGCTTTCGTCTGAATTCTGACACGGTTGCCTACGAGGTGGCCAAGGCGCTACAGGCGGTGAAGTTGATCTACCTGACCAACCAGCCCGGGATGACGGTTTTGAAAACCCGCAAGGGCGAGAAGAAGGAAACCATCATCCGGCAGGTATCGGTGGATGATGCGGAAAGCCTTCTCAAAAAGCAAAAGGATGATGTGTTGCCCGCGGTGGTCAGCAAGGTGGAACAGGCTGTGAAGGCGATTCGTGGTGGTGTGCCCCGGGTGCATTTGATCGATGGCCAGGTTGAGGAAGGGTTGCTTGCCGAGGTGTTTTCCAACGAGGGTGTTGGCACGCTGATTCATGCCAATGAATATGTGGCAATCCGCAAGGCGCAAAAGAAGGATGCCCGCGCCATTCATGCTTTGATCCGCACGGCGGTAACCAACAACGAGGTGGTAAGCCGAACCCGCGCCGAGATAGAAAAACAGTTCGAGGATTTCTTTGTGTTCGAAGTGGACAAGAACCCTGCGGGTTGCGCGGCAATTCACCTGTATCCGCAGGAAAAGAAAGCCGAGCTGGCATGCCTTTGTGTGGATCCGCGCTATGAAAACCAGGGTATTGGCACCAAGCTGATGCAGTATGGCGAAGCGCAGGCCAGGGCCGCGGGTGTGCAGGAACTGATCTGCCTTTCCACCCAGGCGTTCCATTTCTTCCAGCAGAAGGGTGGTTTCCAACCGGGCACTCCCGAAAGCCTGCCCGCGGTTCGCAGGGAAAAATACGAGAAGAGCGGCAGAAACTCGCTGGTTCTTATCAAGAAGTTTTCCTAGAAGCCTCGGCATGCTGGCGAATATGGTCAAGCACCCTTAAATGAACCTGATGAATGATGGCATCGGACCATTGCCCCCAGTATTCCTGTGGCCACATGCGGTTTTTGTACCAGGTGGTGCCTTCAAGCCGGGTTTGGCCATTCCCCAGATTCACCAGCCTGAACTCTCCTTTTTGGCTGCGAAGGTAATTGTCCAAATGTGGCGGGTGAATCTTGTACGGGCTTAGTTCGTGCATGGGGCAGGGTTGGTCCACGACATCAAAGGAAAGGCGGTGGGGTTTTTCCCAGCGTGTGATCGGTTCAATGAAGGGGCCCGTGGAAAACACGCACTTGCGAACCGCACCCACGCCTTCGCCATGGATTTCTGCCCTGACCGGATAGGCGACCCCCGTGCGAAAATACCAGGGAAGGTTGTCATCCGGTATGGGTGGAAACGCCACCACCACATTCCAAACTGTTTCGCGGTCGGCATGGATGACTATGCTGCTATCCACCTGACGAAGCATGGAGGTTGGTTCAAAGTTGCTTTCCATCCCCATGACAAATGGAAGACCCGCGAGAGGCATCAGCAGCATGGAGGGGAACGATTTTTGCAGCCAGGGTCGTGCCTGCACCATGTAACCAAAGCAGCAACCCAGAAGGGCAAGTATCAGGCCCAGGGGCAGAAACATAAGCAGGCAGATGGCGCCCTCGATTCCAAAAAAGAACAAAAGGCAACCCGCAAGGATGGTGGATTGCAAGCCGATGGAGATGCAACGCCAGAAGGGTTGCGGAGTTTTCCAACCATAAATTAGCACCGAGAAGAACCCATGCGCAAATGGCGCCCCTATAAAAAGCGCGAATCCATAGTTAGCCAGTAAGTTGGCACCCAGTACAACCATGCAAACTGTCAGTAGCGCCGAAAGAAAGGTTGCACCAAACAAATAGAGAATTCCGGGTTTCGGAGTTTCTGGAACAGGGGTCAGGTCTGCCAATTCGGGTGAAGGCTGTTTTGGTATTCTCACGCAAAGAATACCGATCAGAAAAAGATTTACCACCGGCACAAAGAATAGCAAAACCAGAATGGGTGGCAGGCATGCGGACTTAAGCCTTTGAAAGGTCATGGTGGTGCCGATGATGATGAAGGGAATCGAGATGGCGAGCATGGTCAGGCCGAATATTCTTTCATCCTCACCCATGCGGAGGAGTACGGTGGCATTGCCATTGGGCCAGATGATGTAATCAATCGGCGACCAGGTTTTTTCAAAGAAAAATCTGGCAACCAGGAAGTCGATGATGAATTTCAATGCCATCAGGGAAAAACCAGTGATGGCATAGGTTGTCCTGTCAACTGGTTGGGAAAGTATTTTTATGAAGTTCACGGCTTATCTCCGGTATCATGTCCGGTGTTGGAATTGAGGTTGATATTATATGCAATGTTCATGCAGTGGTTTAATGGATTTGCTCGGGGGTAATACGTTTGGAAACCATCAAGAATATGATTGATGGCAATTTTGCCAAAAGCCTTGCGGAAAGCAAGGAAGTCGTCATCAAGATGCGATTCAGGATCGTCATCTTAATGATTCTTTTTTTTATGGCTGTGGAGGTGTTTTATTTTTGCTATTTAACCCCGGTTCCATTAACAGGCATAGCAGGTTTACAGAGAGACGCCATTGGGGTTTTGACAATATTTTGCGTATTTGCGGTTTTCGAATTTCTTTATCGCAAAGTACAACTTTATTACTTGGAAAAAAATAAAGGAATCTTGGGGACGGATGATAATTTTATCCATCCCGTGGAGCCTTTATGGGTTAAGTTGTTTGTCATTTTTTTTGAAGTCAGCCTTCCGGTTTTGGTCGCGACCTTACAACTTAATCATCGGAATTTCAATCAAAGTATTGCCGCCGAAATAACAGTTACCCATATCCCTTTCATGATTCTTTCGATGTTTTATCTGCGGTTTGATCTTTGTTTTTTCGGGGCATGCGTGGTTGGTTTGGAAAGACTGGCTTTTTACCTGTATTATTCAGGCCCCACAGAAACTGACCTGTGGGCGATATTTTACCTGATGCTTTCCGGGACCATGATGGGTGCCATAGCAAACATTACCCGAAAGGTTGCGGAACTTGCCTTGCGCAATAGCGCCGAAAGGCAAAGGGTACAGGATATTTTCGGAAGGTTTGTATCCCCCAATGTGGCGCAGAAACTGGTGGAAAAACCCATCACGCTGGGTGGGGATACAATGCATGCTTGTGTGATGTTCATGGATATTCGCGATTTCACCAAGCGATCCGCAACAATGCCACCAGAGGCCTCGGTGGAATTTCTCAACGAGATCTTTGCCTTCTCGGTGGAAGAGGTGGAGAAGGTGGGAGGCATTGTCAACAAGTTCCTGGGAGATGGATTCATGGCGGTGTTTGGAACCCCAATTCCGTTGCCAAACCCTGGTGAGGCCGCCGTGTTATGTGCCTTGGGTATCCTCGAGAGGCTGACGGTATTTAATGCATCTCGCCCCGGCGAAAAGGTGGAACTGGGCTTTGGAATCAACACTGGACCGTTGATTTCCGGGGTGGTGGGAACTGCGCAACGCAGGGAGTTTACCGTGATAGGCGACACGGTGAACATGGCCTCGCGCATTGAGGGGTTAAACAAGGAATTGGGGTCATCCCTGCTGGTTTCGGAAAGTGTTCACCAGATTCTTCCCCAGAAAATGAAAATCAGATTTCAAAAGGTTGCCGGTGTGCATGTGAAGGGCAAAGAGGAAGCATTCACCGTTTACCGCAGGTGAGGGAGTTTGAATCCAATGCCCTGCCTTGAGCGTCATCTTGTGGGTTTTAGCATCATGGGCCAGTGTCTTTTCTATCGGCATGACCGTGCTGTCATTGAAAGGCTCGCAGGTTCAAAATGGCTGAAAACCCTGACAGCCAAAAAGCTTGCCCGCCACATCACTGACTTCAGTCTCGCAGGAATTCGACCATGAGTTGGATTGCCATTCGCATGCTTTTTGGCGACCCGGTAAAGTTCCTGGGAATTCTTTTCGGAATCACTTTTTCCACTTTGCTGATGAGCCAGCAGGTCGCGATTTTTGTGGGCATCCTTACGAGGACTGCCAGCCAGATTTTGGATGTTCGGGATGCGGATATTTGGGTGATGGACAGGTTCACAAGGTTCATTGACGAGGCCCCCGGTCTTCCAGATCAGGATCTTTATCGAGTTCGTTCCATACAGGGAGTTGGTAGCGCGGTAAAACTTTCCTACGGGCAGGTGCCTGCCAGGCTGGATCACGGCGGATTCCGAACCGTGTTACTATTGGGCCTGGATGACCCGACACTGACTGGCGCGCCAACCCGATTCTTTATGGGGGATGTTGAATCACTTCGGTTGCCGGATGCGGTTGTATTGGACAAGGCTGGTTATACGTATCTTTTTCCAAACGAGGATTTTCAATTATGGCGTGAATTTGAAATTAATGAAAGAAGAGCGGTGCTGGTGGGAATTGCCGAAACTTCACCTCCATTTACCACTTTGCCTGTGGCATTTACCAGATACAGCCTGGCTGAAAAATACAACCCTGGCGGGCGTAACAAAATGACATATATTCTTGCGCGACCCGCCCAGGGGGTGAGCGTGGGTGAGGTGTGCAAAAACATAGAAGATGAAACTTCTGGTTCCTCAAGACCTTTGATCGCCTTGGCACGGAAAGACTTTGCCTGGAAAACAGTCCAGTACTTTCTAAAGTCAACCGGTATTCCGGTGAATTTTGGAATCACCATTGCCCTTGGCTTTTTGGTGGGTGTGGCAATTGCCGGACAAACTTTTTATTTGTTCACCTTGGAAAACATCAGGCAGTTTGGCGCGCTCAAAGCCATGGGGGTGGACAACCTTCGGCTGGTCGGAATGATTATGCTCCAGGCGTTTGTGGTCGGTTTTAGTGGCTACGGCATAGGAATTGGACTTACAGCATTATTTTTTGAATCGACCTCTGGTGTGGTGGCTCTTTCCGGTTTGGGTTTGTTTCCGGAATTACTTGTTCTGGTGGGAGTGGCCGAGGCTGTGATTGTGACTCTTTCCAGTCTGCTTAGTATTCGGAAAGTACTTATTCTGGAACCTGCGATGGTATTTCGATAAAAGGATAAAAATGTACGCGGCAAAGTGTGAATCCCTGGTGAAGGATTTTCAATCTGGCAATGGCGTCCAGCGGGTGCTTTTCGGCATAGATCTGGTGATTCCGTTTGGGAAAATAACCCTTCTTGCCGGCCCCAGCGGGTGTGGCAAAACAACCATTTTGTCCATACTAGCCGGTCTTTTAGATCCAACATCCGGCAATGCCGAGGTCTTGGGTAACGACATCGGAAGGATGAAGGGCAAGCAAAAAGTTGCATTCCGGGGTAAAAATATCGGCTTTGTTTTTCAACAGTATAACCTGTTGCCGGCATTGACGGCTTGCGAAAATGTCGCGGTTCCCCTTGTGATACTTGGACAGGCAAGATCCAAGGCCATAGAGCTTGCAAAACAAACGCTAGTCCGGGTTGGGTTGGAGGACAAAATGGATTCCATACCCAAAAATCTTTCCGGGGGCCAGCAGCAACGGGTTGCAATCGCAAGGGCCCTGGTCCATCAGCCGAGGCTTCTTCTTTGTGATGAACCAACGGCGGCACTCGATGCCGCAAGTGGTCATACGGTCATGGAGTTGTTGAGAGAAGTTGCCCTGGTTCCCGAGCGGGCTGTGGTGATAGTGACTCATGATAACCGGGTATATTCCTTTGGTGACCGCATGATTCGTATCGCCGATGGGCGCGTTGAGCAAACCCTGGAGGACCCCTCCAGTTTTACGGCCAAAGTTTTTTAAGGACTGGAACATGATTCGATGGGTTCCCTTGTCACTAGGTGCAATTCTTTTTGCTTTTGCCATTTGGCACATCGGCAAGCGCGGCAAAGATGGAGATACCAAGCTGGATTCCCCGGTGCCTGCTTTGCAAATACCCGCTGAAAAGGAATTGGCAGCCGTGGGGTTGATCGAGCCAATGACGGAAAAAATCGGAATTGGTTCGCCGGTTTCAGGCATTGTCCGGGAAGTGGATGTTCGGGTGGGACAGAAAGTTAAAGCCGGTGACCGGTTATTTAAGATCAGGGCTGAACAACTCGAATCCGAACTTGTGGTGAAAAACGCTATCCTCGAAGGCGCACTTGGAAATTTGCAAAAGCTGAAAGCTATGCCGCGCCCGGAGGAGTTGCCCCCACTTCAGGCAAAACTTAACGAAGCTATGGCTTTGAACAATGATCAAAAAGATCAATTGGAAAGAAATGTCTTATTGATGGGTAAAGGAGCTGTGGGCACAGAGGAAAGACGCAAAAAAGAGTATGCTTTCATGGCAACAGAATCCAGGGTCAAGCAAGCCGAGGCAGAGCTTGCACTTTTGAAGGCGGGTGCCTGGTTGCCTGATATCAAAATTGCCGATGCGAAACTTAATGAGGCATCCGCGCAGGTTAAATACATACTTACAGAACTTGAAAGACATTCAATCAAAGCACCCAGGGTAATGGTGGATTCCTCACCGGGCGAGGGCGAGGAATTGACCGTGCTTCAAGTGAATATTCGCCCGGGTGAATTTGTTTCCATAGCACCGGGTTCAGAGCCTTTGATGGTCTTGGGAGGTATGAGGCATTTACACGTCAGAATTGATATCGATGAGTATAACATTTCCAGGTTTCAGCCCGGGATGCCTGGTAAAGCTTATACCAGGGGTAAGTTTCGGGAAATGATGGAACTGGAATTCGAAAGGATGGAGCCACTTTTGGTGCAAAAAAAATTCCTGACGGGTTCACAAGTCGAGAAGGTGGACACCCGTGTGCTTCAAGCCATTTATAAAATCAAAAATCCCCCCAAAATGTTATTGGTTGGACAGCAGGTTGATGTTTTCCTGGGTAGCCAGTAATACCAAAAGCCGGGAGCATTGTTGCCCCCGGCTTAGAAATGTTAATCTACTTGCCTAGGAAAGCTTTACTGTAACGGTTTTCAGTTCGCTGTAGTGATCCAACGAAGCTTCGCCGTTTTCGCGACCCTGGCCAGACATCTTGAATCCACCAAATGGCGTGGTGGTATCCACAATGTGGTAGCAGTTGACCCACACGGTGCCTGCCTTGACAGCCCTGGCATAATTGTGGGCCTTGTCGATGTTCTTGGTCCATACGGCGGCGGCCAGGCCATAATTCGTGTTGTTGGCCCTTTCGATCACCTCATCCATATCTTTGAACGGCAGAACACTAACCACGGGCCCGAAAATTTCATCCCGGGCAATGGTCATGTTGTCTTTCACGCCATCGAAAATGGTGGGTTCCACAAAGTAACCCTTGTTGCCCTTTCGGCTGCCACCGGTAACTAGTTTGGCGCCTTCCTTCTGACCAAGATCCACATAATGAAGAATCTTGTCCAACTGTTCCTGGGAAACCTGCGGGCCCTGCTGGGTGGATTCCTCCAAGGGGTCACCCACCTTGCGCTGTTTGGCGCGGGCCGCCAGTCGTTCCACGAATTCTTTTTGGATTTTCTGTTCGATAAAAAGCCTGCTGCCGGCGGTGCAGCATTGGCCGCAATGGAAGTAAATGGCATGGAAGGCTCCCTCGACTGCCTGTTCCATGTCGCAATCGGCGAATACCACATTCGGGCTTTTTCCGCCCAATTCAAAGGTGGTCCTTTTCAGGGTATCCGCGGCTCGCTTTTGGATGATCTTTGCGGTATCCATGTGCCCTGTGAAGGCAACCTTGTCGATACCAGGGTGCGTCACAATGGCGTCGCCGGCGGTTTCACCAAAACCGTTGATCAGGTTGATAACCCCGGCGGGAAAACCAGCCTCAATGGCAAGTTCGCCCACTCGCAGTGCGCTAAGCGGGGTTTGCTCGGCGGGCTTCATGACAATGGTGTTGCCGCAAGCCAAAGCAGGGCCCCATTTCCAAGCCAGCATAAGTAGGGGGAAATTCCAAGGGATGATTTGGCCAACCACACCCACAGGCTGACGCAGGGTGTAAGAGAGGAAGTTGCCACGCACGGGAACCGTGCGGCCTTCGATCTTGTCTGCCCAGCCGGCATAGTAACGGATGGTGTTCACCGTGCCTGCAATGTCACCACGGGAATCTGTGATAGTCTTGCCGCAGTTCAAGGATTCCAAGGTGGCAAGTTCCTCGGCGTTTTCCTCGATCAGGTCGGCCAATTTGAACATCAACTTGCCACGATCCGCGGCATCCATGCGTGCCCATGGCCCGTTTTCCAAGGCTGAACGGGCTGCCTTCACCGCAATGTCCACATCCCTGCCGGTGCCTTCAGCAACCTTGGCGATTACTTCCCCGGTTGCTGGGTTCAGGGTGGTAAATGTTTTTCCCTCCACCGGATCAACCCACTTGTTGTTGATCAACAGCCTGGTTTGACGGATCTTGGGCAGTTTCACCTTCTTGGCGGGTTTTTTACCAATAGCAGTCATGGATAACCTCTGAATTGTGAGAAATTAAGTAAGCGGGGCAAGACACATGGGTGTTCGTGCCCAAAAAGCATCATAAATGCTTTGGCTTTCATTGCAAGCATCCTTCGAACCTGCGCATGCGAAATTCCCCCGGCCACTAGGTATTGCTTTATTTTTCTTCTTCCAGCTATATTTCCATTTCCGGAATTATGGACATTTCCGGTACGGATCTCGCACGGAGGCTTGGACCCATGCTTAATTACTCTTCAGATAGCACCCCTTCATTGCCAAAGCGAATTGGGCTTGGCGTTCTTACCGGTACCATTGCGCTGGCCGCTGTGCTGGTGCTTCGCAAGGTTCCTCAGCCGATGGCAGATGCCCAGACACCCCCAGCCAAGAAGGAAGTGGCTGCGCCTGAAAAGCTGCCCACTTCTTTGCAGCAAACTAATAACACACCAACCACTGGCTCTGATTATTCCAGCAGGGTGGTTGCTTATGTGTACGACAATATACCGATCACCCGCGAGGAACTTGGCGAATACCTGATTCAACGCCAGGGTGCCGAGAGGCTGGAGTTGCTTTGCAACAAAAAGATTATCGACATGGAGTGCCGCAAGTTGGGCATTGAGGTGACCGCTGCCGAGGTGGAAGATGCGCTGGCGGAAGACCTGAAGGGCCTGAATGTGGATCGGAAAACCTTTGTGGACAAGGTGCTGAAAAATTACCGCAAGAATCTTTATGAATGGAAGGAAGATGTCATCCGTCCCAAGTTGCTTCTATCCAAGATGGTGCGTTCCAAGATTCAGGTAACGGACGAGGATGTTAAGAAAGCCTATGAAGCCTACTATGGTGAAAAGGTGGAATGCAGGATCATCATGTGGGAAAAAGGCTTTGAACGCGCCGCGATGACCGACTACCCCAGACTACGTGACTCGGAGGATGAATTCAACAAGGCAGCAAAGAACCAAAAGAGTTCCTCACTTGCCGCAACTGCGGGCAAGATTCGCCCCCTGGGTCGTAATACCACGGGCAACGATGAACTTGAAAAGGCAGCCTTCCAGCTTCAGCCGGGTGAGGTCAGCCCTGTGATTGGCACACCTGAGGGCCTGGTGATCGTGAAATGCGACAAGCGCATACCCGCGGACACCACGGTAAACCTCGATGCTGTAAAGGAAAAGCTGACCAAGGAAATCATCGAGAAAAAGGTGGCAGCGGAAATTCCCGTGGCTTTTGCGGAACTTCGCAAGAAGGCAAACCCCAAAATGATTCTCCAGGGTTCCAACCAAGTCGAAGACCTGACCAAGACAGTGGCGCCACTTATCAAGGAAGTGGATGATGCCTTGAAAGGTAATTCCAAGTAACGAATGGCGTTTATTCAAAGGCCGGGGGGCGAGTAGCCTGCCGGCCTTTTTCTTTGAAACACGATTGGACTATTTTCATGAATATCAAATGGATTGCTTATTGGTTGGTGACTGGTTTGCTAGGGGCGGGCATGCTGGCGGGGGGTGCGTTTGACATCTTTGGCGGCGAGAAGGTTACCGAGGGTATGGCAAGGCTTGGCTACCCGAATTATTTTGGGAATTGGTTGGGTGCTTGGAAGATAGCGGGCGCCATGGTTATTTTGCTGCCCGGCCTCAAGGTGGCAAAGGAGTGGGCCTACACGGGTTTTTTCATCAATCTTGGCAGCGCATCTCTGGCCCATGCCATGGTGCATGATTCCACAGGTGAAATAGTCACCCCGTTGGTTGGCATATTAATTGTGATTGCCTCCTGGTATTTGAGGCCAGCCAGCCGAAAGGTGGCAGACCTCTGCCCAAATGCAATCAGTTAAGACTGCCTTTGTGCATGATCTGATCCCAGTTCTGAATCCCGATCCATTTCAGGTAGGGCTTGGCAGCTTCATCTTCAGAAAGAGTGTCCGCCGCTTTTAGGAAATGCCAGATGGGCTTTTTGCCAAGCGGATCCCCGGGTTCATCCGGGAACTTTCTCAGGCCGATTCGAAGCCCGAATTCATGCCGATTGTCCACCCAGTTGTGGTAATGCACCATGGTGATGGAGGGTAACCTTTTTACTTTGTTCCATCCGTAAGCCATTCCCGCCGCCTGGTCTGTAAGGGATTTTTCTGAGTAATCCGGCGAATTAAAACCTTGCTCAGTCAGGTGCAAAGTGCGGTTCTGTTTGGCCAAATACTGGTGCCCCGGATCACGCACCCAATCGTCCAGCACTTCAAGGTTCTTAAAGGTGATCTTTTGGGTGTTTCGTGAAAAGGTAGCTTGGGTGTCCTCCCATACCCGGGGCTTGGTGAGGTTTTGCGGATACGGGTGGTGGGCGATGGCCCAATCAAAATCACCCTCCGCCTGGCTAAAGGCAAGCAAATGATCCAGTAGCTTTTTGGAAGGGTGATTATGTTTTCCCCCCGCAAGGGTCCAGTGATGGGTAAGGGAAATAAAGGCTTTTGCGCCGGGGTTGAACTGCCTGCTGACAAGATGCGCCATCCGGAGTGACTTGTGATAAAGGTCCAGGTATTCAAGCGAGGTCAGCACACCGGCGTTTGCCCACATCCACCCCTGATCGGCTTCGTTGTGCATGATCCAATGATGGATTCTCCCATGCTTGGAACTGGAATACCTGTTTGCCAGGAAATAAAGCGCGGCACCAAAGGCACTTGCGCCATCCGCATCATGCAGGTTGGGCATCACAAAAAATGCCGAGGCATCCGCCTTGGGGTGGGATACCATCCGGTGCCAGCTTCCCGGGGGCGAATTGCCGGGCTGACCAATAAGAATGATGGCCGACACTAAGATGCTTCGCTTGGCAGTCTCTTGCAAGATGCGATCCAGCCGGTTGATTTCGTTGTTTGTGGCGTGCCAGGTGCGTCCCTCGAATTCAAATGGGGTTGTGTTGGGTTCAGGCTGGCTTCGAACCAGCGCATTCAAAACAATATTCACGGTAACCCCGCTGATGTTTAATGCATCCAAATCTGAAATGGGTCGATCCAGACCCATTGCCCCCAAGCCTTTCCTACCGGGTTTTATGTCGGTGTCTGCGGGATTGGCGCTGAAAATGCTGGTCGCATAATGGGCGTGGGTTAACGGTTGCCAGCCTTGCTTGTCGCTGACAGCAAGCATCCATTTCCTGTAAACACGGTCACTGCCTTGAATTTTCCTTGGAAGCGAGATGCGGAAATTTCGCTGGCCATCGAGTGTTATGGGGTGAATGTGTAAAGGGTTCAATTTGCCCCACCCATTTTCATGAAAGGGCACTTCCAACAGGGAAGCCATTTGTTTTGCCTGGCCTGAAATGGTCACCACTTCGGCTGTAACATCCACCGCTTGGATTTTTGAAGGCATGGCAGCAGACAGATAAGTCTGAATCTTCATCGTTTCCGAGCCTTCAGTATCTTGTGCCAGCAGGCATAGGGAAAGAACTGGAAAGATTGAAATTGCTTGCAGTATGGTTACCATGATTCCATTTTCTATGTTGGCAAGGTTCAAAGGAACTATCATAACCTTTTGAACCGATGAAAACAGTTTTCATGAGATACTCAGGGTAACCGCATATGAATCTGATTAACACGACGATAATGGTGATGTTGGTTATTAGCCAACCTCAGGGATCTAGCCCACCCAAAAGCATTTCGGGCGTATATCCGCATTTGGCCATGTACAACAACGAGGCGGAATGTGGCACCGGTGCGGTGGTACCTTGGGCGGGTAAACTCTGGGTGGTTACTTATGCCCCGCACAAGCCTTCCGGTTCCACGGACAAGCTTTACGAAATAGATGCAAGCCTGGGCCAGGTAATCCGCCCCGAAAGCATCGGTGGTACCCCTGCCAACCGAATGATCCATGATGAATCCGGTCAGTTGTTCATAGGGCCTTACGTGATTGATTCCAAGGCGAATGTGCGTGCCATTTCCTATGAAAAGATGTTTGGCAGGCCCACAGGCAACGCCCGCCATTTAACCGACCCCGCCGGGAAAATTTATTATGCCACCATGGAGGAAGGGCTTTACGAGGTGGATGTGAAAACCTTGGCGGTGACCGAACTTTGGGCCGATGAACAGCGCAAAATGGGCAGGCATTCCAACTTGCCAGGCTACCATGGAAAAGGGCTTTATTCGGGCTTTGGCAGAATTATTTATGCCAACAATGGCGACCATGCTAAAGAGGCTCTCTCCAACCCCAAAGTGCCTTCCGGTGTGCTTGCATCCTGGGATGGAAATGCGGACGCCTGGAATATCATTCGCAGAAACCAGTTCACCGAGGTAACTGGCCCGGGGGGAATTCATGGCAACAAGAACCCTGAGAGCAACCCGGTTTGGTCCATTGGCTGGGATCATCGATCGCTGATTCTCATGATGCTGGATGGCAACCAGTGGCATTCATTTCGTTTGCCCAAAGCAAGCCACAGTTATGATGGTGCCCATGGTTGGAATACGGAATGGCCCCGCATTCGGGAGATTGGCAACAAGGATGGTAACTTGCTGATGACCATGCACGGCATGTTTTGGAATTTCCCCGCCGGCTTTTCCGCTGCAAACACTTCTGGAATCTCGCCTCGCAGTGCCTACCTGAAAGTGATCGGAGATTTTTGTCACTGGAACGAACAACTGGTGTTCGGTTGCGATGACACCGCGAAAAGTGAGTTTCTGAACAAGCGCAAAGCCAAGGGCAATATCGAGGGCCCCGGACAGTCGCATTCCAATCTCTGGTTTACATCAACGGATCTCCCAGATCGTTTGGGGCCGACTCTTGCGAGTGGGGCACTTTTATTAGAGGAACCTGTACAAGCCGGGGTGGCTTCCGATCCATTTTTGTTTCACGGCTGGCAAAGAAGGTCCTTGCATCTGGTTAATCATGGAAACCTTGCCGTTGCCATCCAAATAGAGGCAGATGAAAAGGGGAATGGAAACTGGAAGCTCTGGGATGAAATTACGCTTCAGCCTGGCAGTGTTGTGTATAAAGAGTTCCCTGAACAAAAGGCTGCCCAATGGCTGAGAATAAAGGCTTTGCAAAGTGCCCAAAAGATAAGCGTGCATTTTACTTTCAGCAACCCTGAAAAAAGATCGACTCGTTCAGATGCCATGTTTGAAGGGCTGGCAACCATTTCCGATAAACAGGCTGCCGGTGGCTTGGTACGTGCCCGTGGCGAAAACAAACGAACCCTGCAGTTTTTACCCCAAATGTTTAACAACGAAAAGCTTACGGATATGTCCGGTCTGGAGTTGGATGCTACGCTGAAGCTGGAATCCATAAGGGATGAAAACGCCAATTCCTGGTTGAAGGGCAGGTTGGCGATTCCAAAAAATGCCGTGACTGTGGAACCCGCAAGCGTTTTGGTGGTGGATGACCGGGGTAGACGCTGGCGTTTGCCTAAAAACAATCCTGCTTATGACGAACCCATTCGGGATGGTTTGCTTCGTGTATGCAGGGAGGTTGCCACCGAAAGGGATCTATTCAGCGTGCATGGCACTTTTTATGAGCTTCCCGCGGAGAATGCGGATGGCTTTGCGAAGATTCGTCCGATCAGTTCCCACGATTTTCGCATCATGGATTATTGTTCCTACCGGGGCATGCTGGTAATGACAGGGCTGAAAACCGATGCGAAACCAGGTTCCCATATTGTGAAAAATCAGGATGGCACCGCTGGGCTTTGGCTGGGGATGATTGACGATTTGTGGAAGCTTGGAAAACCCATTGGCACAGGCGGACCATGGCTGAAACAGGATGTGAAGGCCAATCAGCCCAGCGATCCCTATCTGTTTTGGGGCTATGATCACAGAACTCTGAATTTGCAGAATCATTCTCAGCAAAATAACACTTTCAAGTTGCAGATTGACCTGACTGGCGAAGGGCTTTGGGTGGATCATCGCCAGTTTGAAGTAGCACCCAGCTCCAGCGTTCAGTACACGTTTCCAGATGCCCTACAGGCCCGCTGGGTTCGGCTGATTGCGAACAGGGATTGCCAGGCCACCGCCCAGTTGGAATACAAATAAAAATATTCCTCCTGCCAAGCTTGTAATAATACAGACTCCGATTATCGTAGAAAACGTTGCTTGGGAAAGCGGCCTCGTTTGCCCAAACCCAGTCAGCCGTTTTCCAGCTTTGAATCTGTTGGCTGGTGATTCGCCCGGCCCATACAGGAGTTCGCCATGGAATTTGACTTGGATGCTTTTAGGGATTTGCTTGGCAGTCATGAAGAAACGGTGTATCAAGTTCCCTATGATGGTGGCGCCCCCGGTTGTAGTGGGGGTGCTCATGTAACAAAGTGTTTTGATGTTTACTGGTCTTACGGTGACAATGGCGAATTTGGTGGCCCTTACGACACATTGCGGGATGCGCTTTTTGAAGAGCACCTTGGCTTTGGTGGCGTAAGCATTGATGTGAATTGCGGCGAACTTTCCAACACTGAAATCGCATCCCTTCTTCAAATTGAGGGTGATGAAGGATTGGAAGCTACTATTAATGGTGAAATTTGGGTCTTAGATGACGAAGGTACTCTGGTTTTACAGGAAGATGAAGACGGGGAAGAAGAATAAAGATTGTTCTTTTTGCGACTATTTAAATTGAATGGGAGTAATTCATGAGCATGGAATTCGATGAAGGTGCTTTTCAGGATTTGGTCACGGAAAACGGGGAACGCATTTTTTCGATCTCTTTCGATGAAGGCAGCATGGCTAATAACGGCACCATTTTTATTAACAAGTATGGTGATTCCTTTTGGGCTTACGATTATGAATCCAACTTTGGCGGGCCTTACGAATCACTGAAAGCCGCGCTGGAAGAGCTTCAATTGGAGTACAACCCATCCCTAAGCCTTGAGGTGAGTACCGACCTATCCCCCAACCAACTTTGCAAGCTGATAAAATTTAATTCCAAAATAGGCGACCTTATCACCATCAACGATGAATACTGGCAATTTGTCGGGAAAAACAAACTCGAACCTTATGAAGATCCTGATGAAGAGGATGATTAGAAATTTCAAATCTGAATGCTTAATAAATAATTGATGCGAAATTATTTTGTGGCTTCATTTTTCTGTTCAAATTCAATTCTTTTTTTGACAAGTTTTTCCAAATTTTCATAAAAATCCTTTTCACTTTTATTTGCTTTCGAAATTAATTTTGGTAAAGAGTTTTTTTCGATGATTTCATTCTCGAATAAAAATAAATCCGATTTTAACTCATTTCGGATTTTTTGAAAGGTGTTTGTCCACATTTTTTCTGCGTCAGCGATTAGAGTGTCGAATTGATCCTTGTTTAATTGGTTGATTTTCGAATTTATCAAACTAATATCATTCAAAGTTTCAGTCGTATAAAAATCCAAGGTCTGGTTCCAAATATCTCCTGATCTGAAGTTAGCGATTTTTAAAATGTTGTTTTGCTTGATAATTTGGGGACTATTAACTTTTTTGGATTTTATGATTTCTTTATTTGTTTTAAGTAATAACTCACCATTCACAAATTGTTTGTCTACAGATTTTATTTTAAAATTCGCCTCGGATATTTCGAAATTGGAATCAATATTTACATGCTTATTAAAAACTAATAATGAATATGCTTTTAAATTTAATGCATTAATCTTAAGATTTCGTGTTTCATCCAAGCAAGTTGTTGGTTTCATCTTGATTGATATAAGAAACCCATCATTTGTTTTTGAAATATTTCCTTGGATTTGTCTAGGCCCTGGAATTTCAAAGATTTGGCCCGTGGCTGGAAAATCATCCGAGGCGGCATTCAAAGTCAATAAAATAAAAAGAGCTATCATAGTTATTTTTTATACTCAGGAGATTGCCAATTTTCTGCAATCTCCTGAATTGATTGAAAGTTGTAAACATTAATGCGGACTAATCATCAAAAGATTTACTAGTGCTTGGGATTTTCTTATCGTCAGGAGACTTTTTTGCGGTTTCCTTTAAGGTTTTTTCTACTTTTGTTTCATTGTTCTCTGCCAGCGGAGAATTTAAAGCCTTTTCAAGTTTTTTGATGCTATCAATGTTGGTAACATCAAGTTTTTTAATTATGACCATAGTTTTTGCTTCACCATTTTGCTCCAAATGGACGGTGCGCAATCCTCTTACCATTCCATCTGCAACCTGTTTGAATAAAACGCTATTTTTTTCAACTGATTTGGCAGACTCTTTGACAGCTCCAACTCCGTTTTCTTCGTTTCCCTCTACAACTGTAAGTGTTTCATCCAATTTTGATTCAATTACCGTCACTTTTGAATTTAGCCATTTAATAAATTCTGCAGTAGCATCTTGGTCAGCTCGTTTCCTCGCCGCTTCGACCCCTCTTGAAACCCCTAGGGCTGTGCTTATTGGAGCTCTACCATTAACGTAAACATGAGTAATTTTTCCTTTATCGTTTTTGATAACCTTGCTAACTCCAGACGCTTCAGACAAGGATTTGAAATCAATTTTATCTTCGAAGGAAAAACAGACTGCACAAACTGACAAAAAGGAAAACAGCGTAGGGGCGTAGCGTATCATTTCTAACTCCAAATGGTTAAATTTTTAAAACCATTTGAATACTAATTTAAACTTTAATAGTAATCAATAAATAAGTTACTTCATAATTTAATTATTAAGGAAAGTTTAAATGGTGCTTTGATGGATTTTTTAATTTCGAGTAATAGAGTTAAGTTAGTTTGCAGCTTCATTTTTTTATATTTTTCCTTTGAGTTGATGGGTTTCCAAGAAAGGTTAACTCGAACTAAAACTGTTGAGGTAACTGGCGTTGGGCTTAATAAAGATGCTGCAATTCAGGATGGTCTAAATTCTGCTATTAGGATGGTTGCTGGAATTTATGTGCGATCAGAGGAAGTGTTGAAAAACGATGATTTTAAAGCAAGTATTTATACTTATTCCGCTGGTGCAATAAAAGAATACAAAAATGTAAAAGTAATTAATGGCAAAGGTTCGAGTGGATTAGTTTTTGTGTCAATGGATGTTGATGTTTATTTAGATGATTTGTACCAGCGTCTTAAAGCACAAAAAATTTTTGATGGAAAACTTGATGGAAAAATAATCGTAAACCAGTTTCGAAATAGAAAAGAGTTGTTTGATAAAGCCAACAAAACAATAAATTATTTGCTTGATTCTTTTCCGGAAAAGTATCTTTCTAGTGAAGTTGTTGAGCAAAAAGATATCTCAAAACTCAGTGATAAAGATATAACGCTATTAATCACCTACCAGATTAAATTCGAAAGAGAAAAATTTGAAAACTTGCTTTTTTATATATTTTCTTTCTTGGAAACCATTTCAGATAAGTCTGGAGTGCTCTCCATGAGTAAAACCAAGGCTCTTTCCGCATGGCAGCTTTGGGAAAAAATACTTGGTAAAAATTATTTGAAATATGATGTTAGCCCCTTGCCTTTTCATTCGATTAGAGGCGTTAGTGTTATGGATTATAAGGATTCGGAAAATCCTACACTTAAGGGTTTAAATGAAGAAAGTACAGTAATACTGGTGTTAGACCCAAAGTTGGAGACAAATGATTGGCTTAGGTGGAAATGGTATCAAATCCCCAAGATTGACATTCAGTTAAAAAAAATAATTTGCGAAATAAAATTTTTGGATGATACAGGTGATGTTGTTTCCCAAATTGAAATTCCTTTTGAAGAAATGGTGAATGGCCTTACATTTTTTTCGATTAATAGCCTTGAGAAAAAAGCAAATGAGTTTTCAGGAATTATTCTTAGTCCCTTTTTTTTTGACTCTTATAGATTTGCCGAAGGATTTAGGTTTCGAGTAAAGCATCAATTTACTCCTGATACACTAAATAAGATAAAAAAAACGACAATTGGTGTTAGATTGAAAAATGATGGTAATTGAGAAATTTAAAGAATATGGTTTTTGGAAAGGTAATTTTCAATCCATTAAAGTTATTGGGAACTAAGAATACGAATATTTATATACCCATAAATTTCAAAATAATTTAATGATAAAGTTTTCGGTGGATCGTAAAAATATTATCTCATCGCTGCGATATGGTTTAAGTCGGTAAGTTTTGCCTTGGAGGCGTGGCGGTTTGCCACTTCACAAATCAGGCGAATAGCCTTGAATTCCGGGTCTACCACATACAGGCAGGATGGGTGCGCGAGAAAATCAAACACCAGTCCCTGGTCGATCGTTTTTTCAAGACATGCTTTCAGAGTGTCCAGATACCATTCCAGCTTCCATTGGCCGGTTCGAAATGCCCCAATATCACTAATTGGGCTCATGGGAATTTCAAGCATTCCATCGGGGTACCTGAAAGGCTGGGCCTTTGGTATGGCAGCCAAAATCCCATCCAGAATTTTCGCGTTCGGCTTTTCCTTTGCCATGGTGTAGGGGTGAGCAGGGTAAAGGCTGCTAACCCAATCAAAACCAAGTTCTTTCAAGATGCTTCGCGAGGCGGCATGATCCCGCAGCCCGTAGGAAAAACCACCCGGGGTGCGAAAGCCAGCCGGCTTGATACCCAGACGACTCTTCATGGCGGCGTTTGTAATCTGAATATTTTCCCGGATGGCATCCTGTAACGGTTGGCCGCGTAACAACCATGGCGCACGCTGAAACCTGAATTGCAAATCCTCTACCTTGCTTGCTGTAAGGTTGATGTGATCGTACGTGTGATTGCCCACCGGATGGCCTTCTTCGACAATCGTTTTCAGCCAGTTGATGTCCGGTTGTTCAAATACCCGTCCCACGGCAAAGAAATGAATTCTGCCACCTGATTGCTTCACAATTTTGGCCGCTTCCACCGAGTAACGCTTGGTTTCCTCGTTTAAGTTGCCTTTCTCGTAATCCCAATGCGTAGAATCCTGCGTGGGAAAATTTCTGCTCATCTCCAGATCGAGAGTAATTGCGATGTGTGCCTTGGGCGTTGGAGCGTTGGCAGCCCCACGCGTTGTGGTAATGACACTGGCAGCCATGGTTGTCAAACAAGTTCTGCGATTCATGGTTTTGTTCATGGTTGCCGAGCTTTTATTTGTTGGATGGTTTCTTTTCACCATCGCACTTGATCCATGAAATCTGGGTGATCAACTGGTTCAGGGCCGCGAAAGAGATTGCTGCATTCACCGCGAAGCGTGGTGATTTATTCGATGGAAAGGTTGCTAGGGAGGCATCCCCCACCAGAAAGACATTAAAATCCTTGGAAAGGTTTTCATAACCCGCAGTCGTTCGGCAAAAGCACATATCGGTCGCATAACCCGTCAGCAACACGTGGCGAATGCCCTTCTGTTTCAGGAATTTCTTCAGTGGTTCGTAGCCTTCCGCATCGTAAATCACAACATCCTGCGGTGCCACATCCACATCCTTTGTCAGCGGGATTGGAAGCTTCCAGAAACCTTCGTTGTTGTATTTGGCACTGGCATCTAAACCTGGAAACTGTCTGAAGTAATCTCTCACAGGAAGGTCATTCGATAGGTTCATCTTTGGTACCAAAGGCGAACCTGCATATTGGAAGCTCTTCAGCTTTTGATCCAGTTCCTTTAGGCCTTCTTCACGCTCAGATTTCGAGGGTTCATGGTTAAAGGACCGATACAACTTGTGGCGGATAGAATCTTTGGAACCGGGAAGGCTATAAAGAACCAAACTCACTTGGGGCCGCATGCGATTGATAAACGGCCGGACGATCTCGCGGGTATGCCTGGCGGCAAGATGGTTTTTTTCCGGGGTGCAGAAATCCGCAACACCTGCAGGCTCCGGCGTGTTCCATCCCTGGCCATCGTCTATGCCCCATGGATGCACCATGATCACCGCGGTGTCGGAACCCTTGAGGTGGTTTGGCATCTCGATAATGCCCCGTGCGTTGTACGAAAAACGCCAGGCTCGAACATGCAGGTCCGCGTCCGTGTCTGTCACTATTGAAGGGGCTTCGTAATGGTTTAATTCCAGTATGGGTTCGAAAAATTCCGGGTGATCGGCCAACAGTGGAGAGGGTTTTTCCAACTTTCGCAACTGGTTTTGGTAGGTTCGAGTGCCGGTTTCTTGGGCCAATATGGGGCTAGTCAATACCAGCAGGGAAAAGGTTGCATGGATTCCTGAAATCATGGCTGGCCTTCTTTTTTCGATTGCAGGTAAGCAAAAAGATCACGCAGTTCGGCGGGTGAAAGTTGCCGGTAAAGGTCCTCAGGCATCAGGGAAATTTGGGAATCCCTGATATCCTCGATGTTGCCAAGGGGAACCATGGTTCTTTCGTTTTTTGCATTTACCAGGGTGATCTCCCTGTCCGTTTTGGCGATGGGTAGTCCGGTGATAACCCTGCCATCGCGAGTCTGAATAATCACGCTGACAAATTCCCTGCGTATGGTACTGTTTGGATCCACCAGGCTTTGCAGCATGAAGGATCGATCCTGGCGGTTGGCGGTGGTAAGGTCTGGGCCAACCTTATTACCTTGGCCGAATAACTGATGACAGTTGGCGCAATGTTTGGAAAAAACCGCCTTGCCGATAACCTCGTTACCTGTGCCGGCATTCAGGTCGTTGTTCAATCGGCGAACCTCCGCAAGTTTTTCCTCACGGGAACCTTTATCAAGCTTACCCCAGTGTTTTGCCACCAATGCATCCAATGCGGGTTCTTCCAGAAGCGCAATATTGCGAACTTCATCCAGAGTGGCCACGGTTGGCTTGATGTGACCCCGATCGACTTCCTGAAGCCAGATCCTTGCAGAGGACTTTCGGCTTAGCAAAATCTGACGGACTCTTGCTCGCAACATGGAAGATTCGTTGGTTTGGTGAAGCTGCATGAGCGCGCTGGTGATTTCGGGAGATTCGTACCTGCCAAGCAGTAGCAGGGCCGATATTTTTACGGATTCTTTTTCATCCGATTGAACCAACTTCAACGCTGGGGGAATCAGTTCTTGCCTTGGTGACTGTGCCAGCATACCAAGCAAGGTGGATCGGCGGTTGGCGTCGGACCCGCTATCAAAAGCTTCCTTCGCTGCCAACTTTTCCGGCTCGGCAAGGCCAAACAATAATCCGAGATGTGTAAGAGAGAGATTCGAGGGTTGTTTTTGCCATTCCAGAAGGATTAATGCAGAAAGTTCCTTCGGAACAGCGGAGCGGTTTGGGAGGCTTTGTTCTTGAATGCCAGCGATGATCTGTGGCCAAAGCATGGCCCTTACTTCTGCACCGCCGTGCGCCTTCAGAAGTTGAAACACACTTTCATAACCTTGGGGGGTGCCTTCGGATGCGTAAGTGCGAATCAGTCTGGTTAGAAGTGTTTCTGTAGCCACCTTGGATTTTAGCAAGCTGGGTCGTACGAATCGCTTCATGACTTCCTCGCGACCCGCTACGGAGTGCTTTTCAACCGCCCACCACCAAAGCATCGGAATGAAAGGGTCCGTGCTGTCGATATTGCGATTGATATTTGCATTAATGATGGGCATGGCCTGTGCGGGTGGTAGTCGAGCCGCGGTGCAGGCCAACTGCTGGCGAACTTCCAAATCTGGTTCTTTCTCGGCAAATTTATCCAAACGGTGCGCCATCTCTTTGCTGGGTTTGCCACTATCTCCAACAAGCCGAACCGTCCAGGCACGAATTGCAGGATTCGGGCTGTTCAGCAGTTTGTCCGCAAGGCTTTCATCCAAACCATTCAGGCAAGCGAGAGTCCAGAGTGACTCAAGGCCAACTTTCTGGTCGGGTTTGTTGAGGGCGTTTTCCTTTAAATAAGTTTTTAACTGGTTAATGCTCTCCAAGGCAGAATTAGATACCTTTTCTTCATGGTACCTTCTGGTAAGTTCCTGGCGGGCATGGCGAACATACCACTGGCTTTTGTGTTCATGCAGTTTCAGTAACTCGGGGTTGGATTGTTTTTGAAAATCGATGATGGGAGCGGGTTTGGTTCCTTTGGCAATAATGCGATAGATTCTGCCGTTCGAACGATCCCAAGTCGCATCAGGGTCTGGATGGGCTTTGCGTGCATCGTGCCAGTCCGCCACATAGACGGCACCTTCCGGCCCAAGTGTTACATCGGTGGTTCCAAACCAGGTATCGTTGGCCAGAAGCAGTTCACCCCCATGGGAAGTTTGGACCGTGGAACCATTGGGATGAATTTCATGCCAGTAGACGCCATGGCCCAGAAGATCACCCGCGATATACTTACCCTGAAACTTTTCCGGAAAGGAATCACCCTGATAGACAATGCCACCCACCGTAACATGCCCACCCCGAAAGTTTTTGTGGGGTGCATGGGGAAAGTAACCATAAGCTCGGGGATTGTGCAGAGCACCATGTTTTCCAAATGATTTGGTGTAATAGGCGCCCTGAACCCCATGAAGAAGAACATGACCGCCATAATTAGTACTGTAAAGCAGTCTTCCTGTGGCATCAAAATCCAAACCCCAGGAATTACCGCCACCCTCGCAGAAAAGCTCGAACTTTTTGCTGATGGGGTGGTATCGCCAAACCCCCTGCTGAAATTCTATGCCGCGAATATTGGAGGTGACCGTGCTGCCCTGACAACCATAAAGCCAGCCATCCGGCCCCCATGTTAAAGAGTTTGCGACACTATGGGCGTCTTCCATGCCAAAACCGGTGAGCAAAACCTCTGGATCGCTATCTGGAACATCGTCACGATTTTTGTCCGGATAGAAAAGGAGATACGGCACATTCAAAACGAAAACCCCACCATGGCCAAATGCCATGCCGGAAGCCAGGTTCAGGCCGGTGATGAAATCCTTGGAACTATCCATGATGCCATCGCCATTCGTATCGGAAAGAATGGAGATTCGATCCGCACCTTTTGGCCCTTTTGGCGGAGGCTCTGGATTGCGGTCATACTTGGTGCGTGAATAACGATCCACCTGAACGCGTTTTAAGCCCGCAGGGTTGGGGTACTGCAGGTATTGGATCACCCATAATCTTCCCCGATCATCAAACTCCATGGCTACCGGCTGGCGCACGAGCGGTTCAGATGCCACAAGTTGCACTTCAAAACCTTCCGCGACTTTCATGCGGCCCGGTGCTTCACTGGCGGGGTAACCCTGCGCCAACAGCATTTGCGAAAACAGATGGGTGCCTATCAAAAGGCTAATTATGTAGGAAATAAGGCGCACGCATCAGACTCCCAGGGCATCGCTTAGGAGATTAGGCAGGAACACCTTGGCAAGGATCACCGGTTTTGGTGCCGGAGTCCAGATAAAAACGAATCCAGGAAAGGGGGTAATTTCACCCCATCCATTCGCTGGCAAGTGATTTCATTTTGGCCAAAGGGGCCGTGGGTTCCTGCGGGCCCTCGTATTCCAGTGAGATCCAACCGGGATAATTCGAGTCTTTCATAGTCTTATAGCAATTTTGCAGATCAAAGTCTTTGGGCTTGCCTTCCGGGGTGAAACCATGGAATTTGGCACTGCATACCCTGCGGGCATGTTTGAACATCACGGGCAGGCCAGCCTGGCGTTCCTGCTCGCTTTTGAAAAGACCAAAATCCGGGCAGGAGCTAATATTGTCGCCCACGGCAAGGATGATCTTTTCCACCTTTAAAGGGTCCGCGCTAATGCCAAAGTGATTCTCGATGATAATCTCGACGCCCTTTGTTTTACCAATGCTGGCCAGTTTCTTGTATTGATCGATGGTCGTTCCCAAATCCCAGTCGGGTTTTTCCGGAGTTCCGGTGTTAATCCGCATGGTCGGAATGCCAAGCCTGCTGGTGGTGTTGATCAAAGTAACAAAGCGTTGGAAGTCTTCCTCGCGTTTGCTGGCATCCGCCTTTGCAAGGTTGACACCTTTCATGTTGTCGCTCATATGGATAAACTTCCAGTCGTTCTTTTTCCCCAAAGCCTTAAGATCATCAAGATAATCTGGTTCATGGCTTTGAAGGTGAGCGCTGGAGAGTTCAAAGCTGGCGATGCCAAGTTTTTCCTGAATGTGGGAAAGCACTTTTTCCAGCTTCCATTCCTGAAGCTCGAATTCCGGTTTGCCGTACCGGGTGTTTGGGAAGTAATTGTGGAAAGACCATGTGGAAACAGCCAATCGGTTTTCGATACTTTTGGCGCCAACCATTGCCGGCAGGGCCAGACATGCGGATGCTGCAAGAAAGTTTCTGCGGTTGAGCATGAGCTTACTCCTTTGACTTTTTGATCAGAGTTAACTGCCTGGCTTCATCCATATTTTTGTAGAAAGGATCCAGCGGATAGCAGCCCGAAATGATACCGTTACGCGGAGCTGTGGTGCAATCGCTGAAGGTGCGGCAGATTTTCTTTCTTTCCAATTCCCTGCCAAGCAGGGAGTCCGCTGGCATCTCCGGGTAGGATAAAACCATCCTGCCAAGTCCGATAAAGTCCACCATCCCATTCCTCACCGTGGCCTGTCCCACCCGGGGCAGCCAATCCTGCAAATAAGAATAGCCACTGCCCACAAAGGCAACATCCGGTACCATTTTCTTCAAATGGTGGGTCGCATGAATCTGACGAGCCACCCCGATAAGTGGTTCCTCGGGGGGTTGGTAGGCATCGGACGGCGGAAAGAGTGCGGGCCGCTGTAAGTGAGGGGTGTAATAAGGGCTGCCTGCGGTGGTACAGATCAATCGTATTCCCAATTGCGCGCATAACTTGAGGAATGCGACTGGTTCATCCAGGTTGATGCCCAGGCCGGTCTCGTCGCCGCCAAAGGCGTACGGATAGGCTGTTTGCGTCCAGGTTTCAGGAACTCCGCGCCGATCTTCACCGGGTTTAAAGGGCAGAAAATCATAGATGCTAAGGCGCACTCCCATACGAAGCCCGGGGGCTTTAGCCTTGATACCAGCAACAATTTCGCGCAGAAAGCGGGTGCGATTTTCAAACGAGCCCCCGAACGCTCCGGGCCGATCGTGTGAGCTAAGAAACTCATGCCCCAGGTAGCCATGGCAATGCTTGACATCCACGAAATCGAAACCAGCCTTCTGGGCCAGGACCGCCGCGTTAATGAAATCATCGATTAATTTTTTAATCTCATCATCAGAAAGGATGGCTTGATCGTTCTCCACCTTGTAGCGATTCTCAAGTACCGGGTGGTGGTAGAGAATTCGCGGTTCCATTCTTTTCTTTTCATTCGGGCGGGCAAACCGTCCAGAATGGGTAAGCTGCAATCCCACCAGCAGATTTGATGTGTTTTGGTCAAACTGGCGGTGCCCCTCAAGCAGATGCTCCCTAAGGTTGACAAAATCCCCTAAATATTCAGGTCGGAATACCAATTGGTTGGGGTTTGCCCTGCCATCATGGCGAACGGCGACTGCCTCGCCTCCCCAGATCAATTTCGCACCGGATAAACCAAATCGGAACCAGCGTCTGCGAACCAGTTCGCTTGGCCTGCCATTCGATTCCGCATCCCAACCCTCCATGGGAAGGATGGAGAAGCGATTGCCGACCTCGAACCCATCTACCACCAAAGGTTTGGACAGTGGAGACTCTGGAGCGGCAAGGGCTTCCGCATCAAAAGGAATGTTTGTAGAGATGGAATCCAGATGAGATTGGAAGTCTTCAGGGGTCTTTAAGGTATTAATTCTGCGGATGGAGCTCATCGTCCTGCCTCCAGAAGTATGTTTAGCCGGGAAAGAATGTCCTGAAGAATGGGTACATCCGAGTCTGGTCGGGAGGGGCTTTTTGGGTGTGTGTGATTGGTTGCAATCCATCCGCGTAACTTCAGGAACTGGGCGGCGCTGTGCTTATAGGCAGGAACCGGTGGGCGAAAAGCCAGAAAGCCAAGGTATTGCAACAGGTCGTTCAATTCGAAAAAGCGCGGGTCACCCAGTTCCCAGTATTTATCCCGAAGTGCAAAGGCTTCCGGTGCAAAGGTACTAAGGCCCAGCAGATAGTCGCTGCCATACATCACCATGTCGATAGCCAGATCATTGCCGGTAAAGACCATGAAATCCGGCCGGGTGCGATCCCTCAGTAAAATGCGTTCCCACTCCATCTCGCGGTTCAGGGAGGAATGCTTTGCGCCTATGCATTGCTTGACGCCGAGAAGTCCCTGATAAGTTTCCAGATCATAGATTTTGCCAAACGGTGCAAATTGGGTTCCCAGTTCGAAGGCGATAAACCTCGGTGCGTGTTCCCCGATTTGGGCATAAGATTCAACCACGGCCTTGGAGGGTTGTCCAGTTAAACCGTACGATTGAAAGATCACAGGAATACCCTGCTGCTGGTGAATTTGATCGATGGCGGCTTTGTAAGCCTGCAGGTTCAATGAAGCACCTTGCGAATCACCAACGAATGCACCAGCTACAAATTCACCCTTGCCCACAACAGATCGGGTTCGTTTGAGAACCTCATCTTTCAAGGAGAATTCGATCAGGTTGCCAAAGCCAGTGTCCATGTTGACAGCCGGTATTAGCCCTGCAACGTGAGTGCGAGCAACATGGTCTTCAAAGCCCTTCCAGTCCACTTGGCCGGTGGATTCAAATGGAAGCAGGATGGCGCTATAGCCACGAATTTTGCGTTTTGGGCGTATCATTCGGACTGGATCAATCAATGACATGGATTCTCCGTGTTTATTCGTAGCCTGTTGCTGCGCGGTAACAATAATCAAAAAGCAGTTCCCATTCCTTTTGCTGGATCTGCTGGCAAAGGTTGATGGCATTCACTCTGCCGGAAAGGGCGTTTTCACAAAGATCATTGAAAGCATAAGGATCCCACTTGGGATTCTTCTTTAGGAAGGATGCCCAAGGTGCGTTTGCATCTCCCAGTAATTGCCTTGCGGCTTCCGCCAGTTCATCGAAGGTGGCGAACTTGCCAACCTTGCGAAACCAATAACCACTGTTGGCATAATCCGGCTCCCTGCGGTGCATCATGCCGTGCCAATAGCTTCCCGCGGTGTTGTGGATTTCCTGGCTGATGGAATGGGACTCATCAAGGAAATCGTGATATAGCCAAAGGCCCGCCCTGCACGCATCAGCCATTTGCCGGTCGCGGATTGGCTTGCCGAGAAAATTGGAATTGTCCGCGAGTGCATGAAGTGATGCCCTGGCCGATTGGTTAGGTCTGCCTGGGTCGAGTGGTGGTGTGCGGGTTGGCAGAATCAGGTCTGCGATGGTTTCGCCGTATCTTTTGGGGTCAAAGCCCGACATCCGCCGCTCCTCACATGCCAGCATTCTGTACTTAATTATTTTCTATTCCCCGAAGGAAAATAAGCGAATGGTTGGGGATGGCAAAGGTACTAATTCGCAAGATATTTTTCCCGAATGGATTCCACCCTCGAACGGTTGATGCCAAGGTCGCTATAACCCAAACGCGAGGCGGACCGCACCTCGATGCGGTTGGCGGATTCATTCACATGAAATTCGACATCATCGATGAAACCGAAGAATGGGGTCTTGAATTCCGCATAAAGATAGCCCTCCTGGCTGGAGATAATTCTGGCACCACTCATGGTTTGGATGATTTTGGATAGCCTTTCCATGGAATAGTTCACATTTTCCCTGATCTGGAAAGGGGCAATGCCGTGCGCAGAATCGTTTTGAAGGGAACAGACACAATTGGGTTTGGAACCACAGTTTTGCAGAGAGTTATCCCGCAGGCCCACCGTCTCCGGTTTTGAAGGTGGAAAGGATCTTGTGATTACGCTGACAACCAAAAAGAACAACAAAGTGCCTGCCAAACCCATAACAACAGGAAACCAGGGTTGCTGAATCATAATTGTCATCCTTATTAGCATGGAAATGGGTCTTACAATTAATTTATGAAGAAGCATTTGGAATGGTAAAGCGGTTATCTTTTGGGATAATCATGCTTAAGCGAATGTTTCAGGAAATGAAAGGTATTCTGCTTATGAGATGCGGGAAGCTTTGCCTGATGGTTCTGGTGCTGGGGTTTATGTCCCGGTCCGGCTTGCATGCGCAGCATTCTTCCGAGGAGCTTGTTATTCAGGCCAAAGCCCTGGTCGAGAAAGTGAAACCGGAAAACACCAGCTATCGCCATAAAAATAATGAGGTTAGCTGGGGTACTAATGGAAATGCGGTTTGCCATGCGGATTGCAGTGGTTTCATCAATGCGCTGCTGTTGCATACCGGCACTTTCAAGGAGAAAGATTTCAAAAATCATCTTGGTACAGAAAGGCCGCTGGCCAGGCACTATTTCGATGCCATTATTCATCAAAGGGGTTTTGTGGAAATAACCCGAATCCATGAAGTGAAGGCGGGAGATATTATTGCCATTCGCTATCCACCGGGTAGCTCCAACACCGGCCATGTGATGCTGGTGGTGAACAAGCCGGATTCCAGAACCGCCACCGAACCCATGATCAAAGGTACTTCGCAATACGAGATTCAAATTATCGATAGTTCCACTTCCGGACACGGCGCCAGTGATTCCAGAAGGATGGGGGATGGTAAATTTCACGAGGGGTTGGGTACAGGAATCTTTCGCATTTACACCAATGAGCAGGGTGTTTTTGTTGGCCATGCCTGGAGTAATTATCCTTCCAGCAAGTATCAGGATATTAAGGCAAGGCATATCGTGGTGGGTCGGGTTGCCAATTCGAATTAAAGGCAGATAAGCACATGTCAAACAGCAGTAATAACGATCAAACAATTGGTCCTGAAAACAACCGCGCAGTCGCTGATCCCTCCATGGTAACCATGCCACCCGATGGAGGCGGTGATTCTATTTCGTTGGACAGGCAGAAGGAATTAGAAAAGATCGCCAGGGAATTTGGCGAGAATACCATTGGTCCGTTGACTTCTCCTGCCACAGACACCGAGCACGATATAACCCTTGGGGCAAATCCACCCATGATGCAGGATGGGACCATTTTGGCTGCCCCAGCAGCCAGTGTCCCTGCAAGTGATGCCAATGCAGCCACCATTGGCCCTGATAACCAGCCCGTTGCCTATGACCCCAATCAGGCAACTATGGCACCGGGTTCGGTCGCCGCTTTTGACCCGAATGGTGCCACCATGGCGCCGGGTGGAGCAGTTGCGTTTGATCCGAATGGTGCCACCATGGCCTCTGGGGCCGGGTCTTTGGACTATAACCCCAATGATGCAACCATGGCTCCTTCCATGGGAAGCGCTGTAAACTCCATGGACCCCAATGGGGCAACGGTTGCTCCATCCCAATCCGGAAGTGTTGGTAATACCGCTCGATTGGCTGGTTCGATAAAACCCAACACAGGTGGCAAGCACTTTCCGAATGTTCCAGGGTACGACATTCTGGGTGAGTTGGGCCGTGGTGGAATGGGTGTGGTTTATAGGGCGAAGCAGCGTGGCCTTGGCCGCATGGTGGCCCTGAAAATGATCCTGGGTGGGGCGAATGTAAGCCCGGAGGATGTTGCCAGGTTTGAACTGGAAGCCCGCGCCGTGGGATCCATGACTCATCCCAATATTGTGCAGGTTTATGAAGTGGGTGAGTTTAATGGCGCGCCTTACTTCTCGCTGGAGTTTGTCGATGGCGGCCCGCTGGACAAGAAATTAGAGAATTCACCCCAGCCTGCGGAATGGTCGGCAAGGATGATGATGCAGCTTGCCCGTGGCATGGCTTATGCCCATGGCATGCAAATCATTCACCGCGACTTGAAACCTGCCAACGTGCTGGTTTCCAAGGATGGCGTGGGCAAGATTGCGGACTTTGGCCTGGCCAAGAAAATGGACGCCGATGATGGAAAGACCCGGGCGGGTTCCATCATGGGTACGCCCAGTTACATGCCACCCGAGCAGGCAGGTGGCCAAACCGAGGAAATTGGACCGCTGGCGGATATTTATTCCCTGGGGGCTATGTTCTATGAGTTCCTTACGGGAAGGCCGCCTTTTAAGGGTACAACCCTGCTGCAGACCTTAGAAGATGTTCGCAACAAGGAGCCGGTGCCTCCCAAGACCCTGGTTGAAACTGTTCCGCTGGATTTGCAAACCATCTGCCTCAAATGCCTTGAAAAAGACAAGGCAAAGCGTTATCCGACAGCGGATGAGCTTGCGGATGACTTGCAGCGATTCTTGAACGGCGAACCAATTCATGCCAGGCCTGTGCCTTGGCACACCAAGGTTGTCAAATGGGCGAAAAGGCATCCTTCCAAGGCAGGTTTGATAGGAGTTTCAAGCCTTTTGGGGGTGGTGCTGTTTCTTGGCATGGCGGGCTTTATAGTTCGTTCTTCACGCGAAAATACGCGGGTCGCAAAGGTCCGGGCCACTGTCCAACCAGAATTATTACAAGCCAAGGCTTTGTTTGAGGAAAAAAAATACACTCAATCCCGCGAGATATTAGACAGATTGGTGGCAAGCCTGACTCGTGAGACAGCGCTGGATGATATCAAGGTTCCCGCAAGTGAACTGCTGGGCCAGACGGAACAGCGAGTGAAGGCCACCAACGATGTGGCTAATTTTGAAAAGCACTATGATGAAGCTCTGTTTCATGCATCCGATGCCATGGGAAACCGTGCTGAAGCAATGGAAAGATCCATTTCGGAAGCCGCAAAGGGGTTATCTTTGCTCGGGATTGATTACAAGAAGGATGACAAATATACGCTGAATCTTCCTGACCATCTCTCTGCCCATGAAAAAAAGCATCTGGCTGAAGAAGCGTTGGAGCTTGCGATTATCATTTCCAGGAGGAATGCGGTTCCTTTACCAGAGATGGCTGCCGACGAATTGAAGTCTCGAACCAATGAATCTCTCGAGATCATGGATAAAACTTTAGGGTTTGCCAAGCCAAACCACGTTTTTTATCTCATAAAGGCAGATTTACACCAAAGCTTGGGGCAGAAAAAGGAAGCTCTGGAGGAATTTGCCAAATCCGCGGAGATATCCCCGGAGCGAGCCGCGGAATTTTTCTTTCTTGGTATGGGGGCTTTTCAAAAAACCGAATTTGCTCAGGCACAGGAGTTCTTCCAAAAGGCGGTTCGCAAAGATCCGGACTTCTTCTGGGCCAACTTTTTCACGGCGGTTTGCCAGGCCAAACAGGAGCAGTGGGCTGCAGCTAGGGCTTCCCTTACCTCATGTCTAGCAACCAGGCAAGATCTTGGGCCTGCATTTTTGGTTCGCGGTATTGTTGAGGGGAAATTGCTCAAGATGGGCGGAAGTACCAAAGACTCGGATTATACCGAGGCATTTGAAGATTTTCGCAAAGCTGAAAAAAATGGTGTTCCCAAGTTCGATGTTCTTGTGAATGAGGGAATCTTAATTTTCGAAATGGGAAAAACGGCTGAGGCTCAGAAGAACTTTGAAGAGGCTGTAACAATAAAGCCGAATGACCCAAGAGCACTTAATAATTTGGCCTTGTGCTATCGCAAACAGGGCAAGAATCTTGAGGCCATCGATCTTTTTACAAAAAACATTGGCAAGAACCCCCTTGAGGGGGATGCTCACCATTGGAGGGGACTCGCATTTTTAGATCTTAACCCTCCTGAAAAAAACAAAGCTTTGGAAGATTTTGCCAAGGCTGGCAACCTCAGAATTCGACCAGAGGACAAGGCGGAAGACTACCTGCTGGCAGCGGATATTCTTTACAGCCAGAAGCAATTCCAAAAATCGTACGAGCTTTGCCAGCTAGCGATCAATTTGAATTCGAAAGCTAGCCAACCTTATTTGCTGGCAGGTAGGAATCTTTTTGAGCTTGGAAAGTTTGCGGATGCCTTGAAGGCGTTTGATGATTATTTCGCGAAGCATGATCCTAAAAAGGATCAACCGATTGACCCCAAGGGTTACATTGCCCGTGGAATATCTGCCCGGGCGGTTGGAAAATTAAGTAGCGCCCTGGCAGACCTGAGCAAGGGGGTTGATTTGGTTCCTGAAGATACCATGGTGCGCACTCGCAGGGCCATGCTATTGACTAGCGCCTGGAAAAACCTGGCCCAGGATGATTTCACCAAAGTCTTGAACTCCAAAGATGCTGAACCTGCGGAAAGATCAGAGGCTTATCAAATGCGAGGTTATTTGCGGGCAACGCAAAACGATTTGAAGGGTGCACAGGAAGATGCACAAGCCGCATTGAAAGAGGGAAGGCCCGGGCCGCAGGTATTCTTGAATGTGGCGGGAATCTATTCCATCATGCATGCGAAGTTAAGTTTGCAAGATGAAAAGAAGCCTGAAGTGGCTCAGCAAATCCAAGGTGCCCGAAAATTGGCAGGTGATTTTTTGGATAAGGGTTTGCAAATCATTCCTGAAGCTCAACGCCAGGCGGTTTGGAATCAAGCGATTGAAACCGATGATTCTTATGATTCCATTCGGAAAACCGAGGAGTATCTGAAGCTAAAGGCCAATATGGTCAAGGGAATCCCTAAATAATAGTATACAAAAGTTCATTATTGTTATGGAAAGGTTTGCGAATTCTGAACAATTAGACAGTTATTGTTGTTGTGACTTGACTTTAGGGTAAAATTATTCAAATCTGTAGTGATTTCATAAAGTTTCAGCCATGAAAGTGCGGGGTAGAGGGTAATCGCTTTCAAGGGTCGCCTAATTTGCAGATTCCGCGATCTTTTTTACCTTTCTCTTCGTATTAATTGCGTGGCATCCATCAATTTGATGGCTTGTGGCAGTGTTCTTGTCGATGTTTTATTTATCGCCGCCTTGGAATTTCTTTGGTTGTGCGCACAACCGGGCAATTCCCACAGGTTGGAGGTTGTATGTTTCAGAAGAAAATCCGCAGTTGGTTTAGCTCCTTTCTTCGGCAGGACCAGCACAACCTCAAGAAACCACGAAAAAAGCCCAAACTACTTCCCATCGGTTTGAATGTTGAAAATCTGGAGGCTCGCCTTACCCCGGATTCTAGACTCTTCAACTATACTGGCAGCCTTGAAAGCTGGATTGTTCCCACAGATGTTACCTCTGTGCAAATTTCCATATACGGGGCCTCGGGTGGTGCGGGTGGTTATGATGGTGGGACTTCAGGTGGGGCCGCTGGTAACGTTGGTTATGTTTCAGGCACTATGAATGTCAATCCAGGAGACATTCTAAAATTTTACATAGGTGCTAGCGGTCAAAATGGGCTATCGAGTGTGTCAGGCTATGGTGGTGGAACCGGTGGAACAAATTCCTTTACCACTTTTTCGGTAGCTGGTGGAACCGGTGGAAATGCTGGAAATGCGGGTAGTTCTGGCGGCGGCGGTGGCGGTGGTTCGGCCTCGGTGGTTGAATACATTTCTCAGGGTGTAACCAAATATATTGTAGCCGGTGGCGGTGGTGGTGGTGGTGGCGCTGCAAATGGTCCAGTGGGAACTCAAGGAATTACTGGAAACATAAGTTCTACATTCACAAGCGGTCGTGCAGGCCAAAATACACCTTTCAATTATGATGGCGGCGGCGGTGGGGGCGGCGGCGGTGGTTATAACGGTGTAACGGGTGGTGGTGGTATAGGTGGTAGCACCCTTCTTAATGGTGAATATGTCGGTCAGGGTGGTAACGCCGGGGCGAATTTCACATCATCCATTGTTGGTTTGAGTACAAGTTATTCATCCAATAATCAAGGCCATGGCTTTGCAACCATCTCCTATTCATTTAATTCTCCAAATTTCAAACCTCAAACTACCTTCGCCACTTGGAATAAGGCTGGCAAAGTAATTACTACTGATGTGAATAACGATGGTAAGCAGGATATCGTTGTTCAAAATATCGGCTATGCTTTGCCCAATTCCGGTCCAAGGTATGACTATGTTTCCTTGTTCCTTGGTAAAGGGGATGGCGGTTTTAATTCCAGAATAGACACGCCAACGGGTTCTTACTCTAACTGGCTTGGTTCAGGCGATTTTAATGGCGATGGAAAAGTGGATTTTGTCACCCCCAATTACTGTGGTGAATCCATAACCATACTTCTTGGCAGAGGTGATGGCACTTTCAGCCGGAATGATATCTCCAACGCGGGCGGCACTATATCGCCTTCTTTTGTCACCACGGGCGATGTGGATGGTGATGGAAAGATCGACATTCTCACCACCAATCAAAATAGCAGCAATTTAAGTGTCTTCCTTGGCAGGGGGGATGGTACTTTTCAAGCCCCCAATGTAATTCCAACCTCTGCAATTCCCAACCGAATTGTCCTGGGTGATTTTAACTCCGATGGCAAGACGGACTTGGTGGTTCACACCAATCCTGGAAGTGGCCCCACAAACACTCTTTTTCTTGGAACCGGCGCAGGTGGTTTTGCCTCGAATTCAACCATTGGCATAACAGGAGAACTTACTGTTGGAGATTTTAACAGGGATGGTAGCTTGGATCTGGCTGGTACAGAAACCAATACTGTTAAAGTGCTATTAGGGAATGGGAATGCTACTTTTAAGACCGCACAATCTTTTGCTGCAACCGGCGTTGGTGCGTCCATCATAGCAACAGATATTAACGGGGATGGTGCTCTGGATTTGCAGCTTACGCAATTTAATAACAACACTGTTGCAGTAATGGTGGGCAGTGGCGATGGCACTTTCAAATCGCCGTTGACTTTTGGAACGGGAACAAATCCGTTTACCGTGGCTTCGGCGGATTTTAACAACGATGGCAAGCGCGACCTCGTTGTTTCCAACCTTAATTCCAATAATTTAAGCGTACTTTTGCACCTGGACAATACAGCCCCAACCCTGACCACCATCAGCACGCTTTCAGGTGCTAGCGAAGATTTACCTTACACCATTACCTACGATTCGCTGTTGGCCGCCGCAAATGAATATGATGCCGAAGGAAATTCAATTTCATTTCGCATTGAATCTGTGCTCAATGGAACTTTGACCAAAAATGGAATCGCTGTCCTTGCGGGCGCAACACTCCTTGGCCCGGGTGAAAGCTTGGTCTGGACACCATCCCTGAACGCTAACGGAACTCTGGGTGCGTTCACCGTCAAGGCATTTGATGGGGGGCTTGCGTCTTCAACGGCTATTCAGGTTGCGGTGAATGTCGCTGCGGTGAATGATGCGCCTGTTGCTTCTTCTGCTACTGCAACTCTTGCTGCGATTAATGAGGATGCTTTAAACCCCTCTGGTTCTACGATCCAAAATCTCTTTGGTGGCTTATTTTCTGATTCAGCGGATAATCAACGACAAGCGCCAGTTACAGAAACATTTTCCAATTCCACAGATGGCTGGGTAAATGGAATTCTAGACAGCACCAGTTCCCAGTCTTGGGGAAGTTTTCTGGGCAGATTTGGAATGAATGCTGAAATTAGCAAAACATTTGCCATTGGTGGAGCCGCCACCACCATAAGTTTTGAATTTATGCGTATTGACTCTTGGGACGGAGAATTATTCAGACTTTTCGCTAATGATAACTTAATTATTAATCAGCCGTTTACTGGCGGGCAGATTACCAATACCTTGTCTGGTTCGGCATCTGGTTTTACCTGGACCATGACACCGACAGACTACGGATACAAATCCAATGCCGGTTGGGATGATCAAAAGTTTGTTGTAACACTTAATGTTCCCTCGGGCATAAATAATTTAACTCTACGGATGAGCTCAACTTTGGATCAGGATGCCAGTGATGAGTCCTGGGGTATTGATAATTTTAATCTTGGCATTGGTGGTGGTGATGGCAGTATTGCCAATAGCTTCGCTGGAGTTGCTATTTCGAATTACACCGTGGATGCTGCCAAGGGTAGCTGGCAATATTCAACCAATGGTACCAATTGGTTGAATCTGCAATCCGCAACTACCATTACGGCCATAACTTTAAAGTCTGCCGATTACCTTCGCTTTGTTCCAGCAGCAAATTATAATGGGCTGGCAACTGCCCTTACTGCCAATCTGATTGAAACCAGCGGTTCTGCAATTACCAGCGGAGCGACAGTTAATGTGTCGGGTGCAGGTGGAGCGACCGTATATTCTTCAGCCGCAGTCAGTCTCACAAATACCATAACGCCGGTAAATGATGCGCCAACGCTTGCTGCAATTGCTGTAAGTGGTACCGAAGATAACACCGTTACTTTCACTGCTGCCAATTTCTCTGGTGGAAGCATTGCATCCCCGGGTGTAGCTTATGTTGGCCTTCAAGCAGATATGGGAGCGGGTTGGAGAACTGCATCCACTGCCAAAACTTATGATATTGATGGGAATAATGTTCTTGGTAGCAATGGTTGGTGGTTGCCAAATTATACTTTAAGTAGCCCTTCCTATATAACCAGTTTTGCCAACAATAGTTACTATCCCGGCAATGGGGGTTACGCATTGGTGGATAACCCGTTAACTACGCCGGGGGCATCCCCATCGCTTATTTATTCTGGCACAACAAACGGTCAATTCCCTGGTTATGGTACCAAATCCCTTAATTCTGTTGTTTCTTTCACCTTAACAGGAACTGTGCCCGGAACCATTCGTGTTGGAATCATGACCGGAAATACAGACTTTTCTGGTAGCTATGGGGCCAGCGGTTTTCAGATTGTTTCTGGATCATTGAATAGTGGTATGACCACCGAATTGCAAACCAATGGCGCGGTATATAACGGCAACCCTGATTGGGTTTTCTTTGATATTACTGGTGGCATTGCTGGCCAAACCTATTCCATCTATGCCAATGGCGGGCCCCAAGGTAATGCTGGCATAGGTGCTATTTCTTTTGATTCCATTACGAACACCCCCGCCTATTCCGATGTAGAAAACAACCCAATGGTAAGCATTACCATTGCAACACTTCCTGCAACAGGTACCTTGAAGCTTTTAAACAATAATGTTTCTGCGGGGCAGGTGATCCTTGCGGCTGATCTTGGCAATTTAACCTATGTGCCAGCACCTAATGAAAATGGAATCAAGACCTTTACCATAACGGCATCCGATGGTTCTGCATCTTCTGAAGTTGCCACCGTAAGCATGAATATCACCGCGGTAAATGATGCCCCAATTGCGAATGCTGATGCTTACACAACCTCTGAAGACACGCCGTTGGTGACAACTCTTCTTCCAGTGGTTGACCAACAACAAACCACTTTTAACACTGGTTTACCTTATAACGGTTTCCAAACTTTTACTGCTGGCCAAACAGGGTTTCTATCTAGTATCGAATTAAAGCAAAATGGTGGGGAATCTTCCAATCCACAGCAAGTTACATTAAATCTTTATGGCGGTGCCGGAATTGGTGGCGCTTTGCTTGGATCCGTAACTGTTTCTGAGAACAACTCTAACGATTTTGTACAAACTTATACCTTTTCGCAGCCTGTTGCCATAGTTTCAGGTGATGTATACACATTTAAGATTTCAAGTAGTTCAATTAGGGGGCTTCTTGGTTCAAGTAATATCAATTCATATTCGAACGGCGGGTATTCTAATTCTGGTGGCCTTACCGGTGATCTTTGGTTTAAAACCTTGGTAAGGCCTGCTTTAAGTTTGATTGCAAACGACTCAGATGCCGAAGGTGATTCACTCACTACATCAGTTGTCGCCAATCCCACCAATGGTTCGTTGGCAATCAACTCGAATGGCAATTTTACTTACACGCCCTATTCAAATTTTAACGGAACGGATACCTTCACTTATAAAACAAGCGATGGCAAGGATTTTTCCAATGTTGCAACCGTGACAATAAATGTCACCGCAATAAATGATGCTCCTGTTGCGAATGCACAGACGATAACCCCGACGGAAGATACGATCTACACGGGAAATCTGAATGGATCGGATGTGGAAGGAAGTGCCCTGAACTATGCGTTGGTAGCGCAGGGTACGAAGGGTGTGGTAACGATAACAAATGCAGCAACGGGTGCATTCAGTTATGTGCCGAACGCCAATTCGAATGGGTCTGACAGTTTCACCTTCAAGGTAAATGATGGAAGTTTGGACAGTGCCGCGGTGGTAGTTACTGTGAACATCACTCCGGTGAATGATGCACCTAGGCTTACCACAACCACGGTCACACTTTCTGCGGTTTCAGAAGATATTGGAAATGCGGCACCTGGTGCTAGAGTATCCGACCTATTCCTTTATGTAATGGATGATTCCACAGACAACGGTCAGGCTTCCCTAGCGGGTGTGGCGATATCTTCCCATCAGCCAGATGCATCCAAGGGCGCTTGGCAATATTCTTCGAATGGCTCCTCTTGGGTGGCATTACCCGGTGCGGATTTGAGTACGGCAGTAACTCTAAAGGCAACGGATTATCTTCGCTTTGTGCCTGCGCCAAACTATTACGGTCAGGCAATTGCACTTTCAGCCAATATTATTGAAACTGGTGGTGCTGCAATATCCAGTGGTGCCACTGTGAATATTGCCGGGGTGGGTTCTCAAATTGTTTTAGCTTCTGGTAATGTGATTGGATGGAGTTCGATCTATAGCGGTTCATTTGCAGCGGACAATGTCGTTGATGAACAATCTGGTTCGATTGTTGCTGATAATTTTGGGGATAATTATTGGCTGGCTTCAGATGGTACAGGCTCAGCTTCCATCTTGATCGATTTGGGAGTTGCAACACCTCTTTCCAAAATCGATCTCTATAACACCACCAACACCGGATACAACGACCGTGGAACATCCAACTTCCATATAGAAGTGGCCAATGCCATTACCGGAAATTCCGCAACCAGTTATGCGTTGGCTAATGGGGTGACAGTGGCCAGCGGAACCATGTCATATGAAAATGTGGGTGTGGCTCCGGCCCCGCAATCTTATGCTCTTTCCACGGGTGGAACGGCATATCGTTATGTGAGGTTCGTGGTTGACACTTCCAAATATAACAACCCTGGGCTCCATGAATTACGTTTATTTGGGGTTGGCACCGGTGTGGGTGGCTCCACGGTATATTCCCAACAGACGGTTTCAGTAAATCATTCGATCACTTCGGTAAATGATGCGCCGGTAGCGAATGCGCAAACGATAAACCCGACGGAAGATACGACGTATACGGGAAGTCTGACTGGATCGGATGTGGAAGGCAGTCCGCTGGCCTATTCAGTGGTAGCGCAGGGTGCGAAGGGCGTGGTCACGATTACGAATGCAGCAACGGGGGCATTCACATATGTTCCGAATATCAATGCGAATGGTGTGGATAGTTTCACCTTCAAGGTGAATGATGGAAGTTTGGACAGTGCTGTTGTTACAGTGACAGTGAATATCACCCCGGTGAATGATGCGCCTGTAGCGAATGCGCAAACGATAACCCCGATGGAAGACACAACGTATACGGGAAACCTGACAGGATCGGATGTGGAAGGTAGTCCGCTGACCTATTCAGTGGTAGCGCAGGGTTCAAAGGGTGTGGCGACCATAACGAATGCGGCAACGGGAGCCTTCACCTATGTGCCAAACGCAAATGCGAATGGTGCGGATAGTTTTACCTTCAAAGTGAATGATGGAAGTTTGGACAGTGCTGTTGTTACAGTGACAGTGAATATCACCCCGGTGAATGATGCGCCTGTAGCGAATGCACAAACCATTACCCCAACGGAAGATACAACCTACACTGGAAGTCTGACGGGATCAGACTTGGAAGGTGGTCCGCTGACCTATGCGGTTGTAGCGCAGGGTTCAAAGGGTGTGGTGACCATAACGAATGCGGCAACGGGAGCCTTCACCTATGTGCCAAACGCAAATGCGAATGGTGCGGATAGTTTTACCTTCAAAGTGAATGATGGAAGTTTGGACAGTGCCGTTGTTTCTGTGACAGTGAATATCACCCCGGTGAATGATACTCCTGTCGTTTCAGCTTCACAGCCTAGCATTACGCTCTTGGACTACCAATTCACCAGAAATTGGGGCGTTGATCAATCTTTTGTAACCATCACCAAGTCTGATCCTGATGGATTTGTGCAGTACGATGATCAATTTTTTGCAGCCAACGGATGGACTTCCTCAGATAACGGTGTCACTGTTACCAAGAACCTTACTTATGGTTATGCTCGTTTAAGACCATCAACTAATGTTTTGACTTATTATCTTGATCAGGGAATAAATCTTACCAATAGGCTCAGGCAGGGGCAGACGGTAACAGAAACTATCCCAGTCCAAGTTACCGATGGTCAATTAACAGCATTAACCAATGTTGTGTTTACGATAGGTGGCCAGAATGACGAGCCAGAGTTATACCGGGTGAATAACCTGGTGGGTGCAACGGAAGATAGTGAATACGAAATCAACTATTCAGCTCTGACAAATAGTTCGCAGTTGGCTGATATTGATGGCGGGGTCACTGCTTTTGTCGTCAAGAATGTCACAAGTGGTGTTTTGAAGATTGGGGCAAATGCTCAAAGTGCGATTCCCTGGAATGCATCCAACAACTCTGTGATATCGACAGGATTAAATGGTTACTGGACCCCGGCGTTAAATGCTAATGGACTATTGGCTGCATTTACCGTGGTAGTGAAGGATGATGGCGGGTTGGAATCTTTGAATCCAATGCAGGTCCATGTTCAAGTTGCTCCGGTGAATGATCTGCCTGTAGTAGGCCAAATAGCTGCGGTTACTTACAGAAATAACAACGGGCTGGATGTTTTTTCCAACAATACAGGAACCGTTTCGGCATCAGATGTCGATTCAGGAACCACTTTAAGGTTTGGGATATCCGGACAGAATGTCAACGTGATAAACGGAAAGGCTGTTCAAGTTGGAAAATTTGGCACCTTTGTGATTGATTTGAATTCTGGTGAATACACCTTCAGGCCGGATCAAATTCTTTTGAATGCGCTTAGGGCTGATGATTCCGAGATATTTACCATCACTGTTGGCGACGGTATCGCCACCGTGAATACGGATTACAGAATTCATTTTTTGGATTTGGAAAGCCCCGAAGCTCCTGCTGAAATCTCATTCAAGCAGGATTCTGGTTTCTCAGCAACCGATGGCATTACCAGCGATAACATCTTGGAAATAAATGGATTAGCGGAATCAGGGTCACAAGTCGAAATATTTGATGGGAATCGATCCCTTGGAATAGTTCAGGCAGGCCTGAACCGAAAATGGAATTTCACCACCCCGCTTCTTGCTGATGGTTCACATGAGCTTTTTGCCAGGGCCATGGATGCTTCCGGAAACCGTAGTCCCAACTCACAGGTCGTGACGGTTATGGTGGATACCATTGCGCCTGCATCTCCAACAGGAATTACCATCACCCCGGATACTGGATCAAACTCCAAAGATGGCATCATCAATGTGGGTTTCTTTTCCATATCGGGTGTTTCAGAATCAGGTAGTGTCATCGAACTAACTGGGGATTCCATTTTGTCCAAGGGTGGTTATTCCGCAGGGAACGGCCCTTGGAATGTCGGCCTTACCAAATCCAGTCAAAATGGCGCATGGTCTTATGCCTATGATGGAACGCACATTGTTGGCACAAAGATCGATCCCACCAAGGGGACCACGATTTCCCTTAATGAATTGCGCCTTCCCACCGGTGAATACCCGTTGGAAGTTCGTGCGATTGATGCGGCGGGAAACAAAAGTTCCGCAACCCAATTTGTTTTAAAAATTGACCGAAATGCGCCTACCGGTAGTATTATCACCCTTCGTAATGGGCAGGAAATTCCCTCTGGCACGGTTCAAACCGGCACAGACAGGCAAGTGCAGGTGGTGTTTGACGAAAATGTTCTGGATAACCTCAGCCTTGAGAATTTCACCACCACGGGTTCCGTGGTTCTAAAGGAAATTCGCAGAATAGATTCCAAGTCTTTTCTACTTACTATGGATGTGGTGAAGGAAGGAGCTTTTACCATTGCGCTTAGCGCTGGAAGCACCATGGATGTTGCGGGAAACCCCAACACCTTGATTTCTGCAATTACCCTCCGGTCGGATGTATCCTGGTCGTTTGAAACATCCACAGCTATGTCCTCTGGTGTTCCCGTAACAGGATTTTCAGATGGTGCCAAAGATGAGGACTTTTTCAAATACACTGCAACCACCAATGGAAGTCTGCTTGTAAATGCAACCGGATTAAACAGCAATTTTGATCCATTCCTGACGGCTTTTGTCCGTAATGCCGAGGGTGGTTACGATGCCCTGATCTCGGATGACAATTCCGCGGGTGGAACCGCGGCTAGGCTTCGTTTCAACACCGAATCTGGAAAGCAATATTTCCTCAAGGTTTCCAGTCTCAAGGCGCTCCCGGGCAGTTTTCTTCTTACCGCTCAGGAAGGCCAGAGAGTTGAGGATGACTTCGGGAATAGCCGAACTTCCGCAAATGTGGTGACGTTTGATGGTAACGGCTCCATGAGCCAACTGGGTTCCATCGAGCGTTCCGCAGACATGGACTTTTTCAAATTTACCACCCGTCAAGCTGGTCAGGTGATCTTGTCGGTTCAAGGATCGGGTCGAGAGTCACTTGCGTCGGGTGCCCTTGGTATATTTGACGCATCTGGAAACCCAATAAGCCCCACTCAGGTTGATAACGGGTTTCAATTCCCAGTGGAAGCAGGAAAGACTTATTTCTTTTCCATGGAATCCTCTGACGGAACCACCGGTGATTACCTTGTGCGTGGCACCATGGAAGCTTTCCTGACATTCACGAATAATTCTGCCAAGGCAGTGGGCGCGCTGACTCAGGGGGTTCAGGATTTATTTAAATTCATTGCTCCTTCAACCGGTTTGTATGCCTTCCATAGCGAAGATCGTGTATCTTCTTCCATTCCAACTTTTAGTGTTCTTGATGCCAACAGGAATGCGATTTCAAACTTGTCGGATTTTGGCTTTGGACCATTGGGCACCTCAACTGGAACAGCTAATGCAAATTTGACAGTTGGCCAGACCTATTATCTGAGAGTTGGTGGTGGAAACTACGAGGGATCCTATGAAGTATCAGCCAGGCCTGATGATGTTGGAAGCAGGGAGCCATCCTCCGCCCATACTCTGAATTTCCTCGGCACCACGGGTAGGGTGGATGTTGCTGGCGATGGAGATCTTTACAGGGTTACTTACAGCAATACCAGCAACACCGATGTGGTGCGTTTCCGGGTTACACAAAAGGCAAACCTTGGTGTGCAATCCAGGTTGGATTCGCAGCTTTATGTTTCGGTGGACAATGGAACATCGTGGGTGAATTCCACCCAGTTGAATGGCACGTTGGATAACCGGGTGGAACTGGCAATCAGGCCTGGTTGGACCGAAAATATCCTTGTTTGGGCTGCGGGTAACGGTAGTTCAACCGGGGAATATGAGTTGAACTATGAAGCCCTTACCGATGATCTTCCAGACCAGATATCGGATATACCTTTAAATGCGCCCACCAACCTGAGCGGCGATCTGGTTTCGGGCACATTTGGCGGCACCATCAATTTTGCAGGGGACATTGATGTTAGAAAATACACCGCCAAGATGGATGGCACTTTT